>Ga0210401_10000207_pt1 | contig 72941 bp, 68 predicted proteins | sample IncBWH32MmetaG_FD_150866 | JGI IMG/M metagenome (GOLD analysis project Ga0210401, IMG submission 150866) | Forest soil microbial communities from Barre Woods Harvard Forest LTER site, Petersham, Massachusetts, United States - Inc-BW-H-32-M | ecosystem: Environmental > Terrestrial > Soil >...
CGAAGATCTCGCTCTCCAGAATCTCTTCCTGCTGGTCGGGCAGCTTGTAGCCGGAATGGCCGATCAGCTTGATCCCGTTATCCCGATACGGATTGTGCGAGGCCGAAATCATGACGCCCGCGGCATAAGGTCCGTTCTTGGCGAGGTACGCCACGCCCGGCGTGGTGGTGATGCCGGCAAAATTCACAGACACTTCCTGGCTCTCCAGGCCGCCCGCAACTTCGCTGGCGATCCAGTGCCCCGATTCCCGAGTATCCATCCCGATCACGACCCGCGGTTCTAGCTTCGATCGGCACACCAACCGCCCCAGCGCAGTGCCGACCGCGTTGGCGGTCTTCGGGTCCAACGGATATTCTCCAGCTACTCCCCGGATTCCGTCCGTTCCGAAAAGCGTGCGCGCCATTACTGCGGCCCCTGGGGCGCGGTTCTTTCGAGCGTTACCTTGAGCGTGATCGCGGCGGGCGAATCCAGCCGCACCTGCGCGTCTCCGACATTGACATGCGTGTGAAATTCAGCCGCACTGACCACGCCGCTCAGATCCACCGGATCGGTCCACAAGCGATCGATTCTTTTTACCCGCTCTTCGGGCCCGCGAATCCGGATGTTCTCCGGTTCCAGTACGTACGCGCGAACGCGATAGCCGGTCTGCGGCGGTTTTGAATATCGCGGGAAGATCTTCACGTTTTGCGAAGCCAGATGGTCGAAAGTCAACGTGATCTGGGTGGGAACGGTGCGATAGAAGATCACGCCCGAAGGAAGATTGAAGTTATAGGGATGGATCGTATAGCTCCGCTCGCCGGAGTGTGCGTCGGCGAGATCGAGAATGAGCGCGATATCGGCCAGGTTATCGCGCGAAAGGCGGCCCGAGGGCCCACGAACTTCCAGATGAACACGCTCCGGCACGTTGGCCCCGATGTCCAGATCCTCGGGAATGTTCTTGAATTCAACCGGTACCGAAAGCGAAGTAGCGAGCTCCGGCTCCCGCGCCACCGCGATCCACAGCGTCACGGCAATCAGCAGCGAGAGCAGCTTCCAGCCTACATTGTGCGTGAAGAATTGCTTCATGACCGGTCAAAGCTCGACTCGCCCACCGCCGAGGGCCGGTGGGTCACGGCCGTCGAGGTCCGCATATCGCTGCGCTCCAGGCGCCCGGTGAGCAACTGCTCCACGCGCTCCAGCGCAACGTCCAGCTCGATTTCCGAAAATGCCGCAATCGAGATTCGGCCCGTCTCTTCAGAGACCACTACCGCCATGCAGTCCGACTCTTCCGTGATTCCGAGCGCGGCCCGGTGGCGCGTTCCCAGTTCAGTGATCAGCAGCGGATTGGTAGTCAACGGGAGAAAACAGGCCGCGGCGGTGATACGATCTCCTTGAATAATGACCGCTCCGTCGTGCAGCGCGCCACCCGGATGAAAGATCGAGCACAACAGGTCGCGCGAAACGGCGGCATCCAGATTCACTCCGCTCTCCACAAAGGTTCGCAGCCCTAACTTCCGTTCCAATACAATCAGCGCGCCGATTCTCTTCTGCGCCAGGTGAGCGATCGCCAGCAGGACCTCCTGCGTCAGCTCGCGCCGCTCCAATTGAGTCACTCCCAGAAACGGCCGCCGGCCCAGCCGCGCCAGCATGCGGCGCAGCTCGGATTGAAACATCACGATCAACGCGATCGCGGTGTAGGGCGCCAGCGTCGCCAGAATAGTGCGCAACACCTCCAGCCTCGCCCAGATCGCCACGAAATAAATCAGAACCAGTATCCCGATGCCGAGCAGGATATGCACCGCGCGCCGGCCCCGAATAATCAAAAGAAGTTGGTAGATGAGAATCGCCACCACCAGGATGTCGACGGCCGATGTAACGGTGAACTTCGGCATTTCCGAAAGCGGGAATGAAAGAAATTGCACCACTTACTAATTTATCGCGTGCAGCCCCTCACAGTACAGGTGCCAGCGAAAAACCTTAGTACCTATCCTTCGGTCCTAGACCATCCGATAGGACATTGAAAGGTCCCAGGGTGTCGTCCATTTCCATATTTGCTTGCGAAGCACAGCCCGTCGCCGTCGAAGGCCTGCGGAAGGTACTGGCGGATTGTGACGATCTGGTGCTGACCGGTACGGCGTCCAAAATTACCGATGCGCTGGATGCCATCACCAGCCTTCGGCCGGATATAGCTTTAGTAGACCTGAGCGCCGGCCTCGCACCGGCCATCCGTCTGGTGACCAGTCTCAAAACTGCATCGGTTCCCTCGCACGTCGTGCTATGGGTGGTGGACCTGCCCGAGATGGAAGCCTTTCGCGCACTGCAAATGGGCATTCGCGGCATTCTCAAGAAGACGCTTCCGGTGGCCAAGCTGATCGAATGCCTGCGCGAAGTGGGAGCGGGAAAAATCTGGATGGATGACTCCGAACACGTGGCTCAGTTCATCCAGCGCAAGGAAGCTTCGCGGCTCACTCCGCGCGAGAAAGAAGTCGTGCGTCTGATCTGCCGCGGCATGAAGAACAAGCAAATCGCCGAGAATCTGCATATTACTGCCGGAACCGTGAAGGTACATTTGATGCACATCTTCGAAAAGACCGGCCTGAAAGACCGGTTGGCTCTGGCCGTCCATGGGCGCGAGCTGGTGGGCCCTGAAACCCAGTCCAAAGAAGCCGCCAACAGCGGCGTCTCGTGATCGCCTCTCCATAGTGCTAAAGCGCCCCGCCTAAGTGGTCGATCAACTGGAAGGCGCTTCAAAAGCTCGGGTTTTGAGTCCCTAGGCAACCTATTTTGGCAAGCTCCACTCAATCGCTGCCGCCGGCGGGCATATCGCACCCACTCGCCGAACATGCTGCTCCCGTTGCGTCGACACGCTGGGGCCGCGCTCTGGTGCCGTCCTTCTCCGACTGCTTCTTTATTGCTCTGATGGCCTGGCTCTTTGTGTGCGGCGCCAGCGGTTGGAAGGCGCTGCTGATGGACGGCGATACCGGCTGGCACATTCGCACCGGGGAGTATATCCTGGCGCACCATGCCGTGCCGACCAAGGATCTGTTCTCGTTTTCAAAAGCCGGCCAGCCGTGGTTCGCCTGGGAATGGCTCACGGACGTGCTGTTTGCGGTTTTGTTTAGGATCGGCGGGCTGAAGGCGATCGTGCTGCTCGGCGGCGTCCTGATCGCGGCTTTCGCCACCGTAATTCTCCGCTACGCCGTCTGGCGGGGCGCCGATGGGCTGCTGGCAGCCTTCATCTGTTTGTTCGCCGTGGGCGGTTCGTCGATGCACTTTCTGGCGCGGCCTCATCTTTTTACTTTGCTGCTGCTGCCCGCCTGCCTGTGGCTGCTCGAAGCCGATCGTCGCCGGAATACTCGCTGGGTCTGGCTGCTTGTTCCCGTCACCATGCTATGGGCCAACCTGCATGGAGGATTCCTGGTATTTATCGCCTGTCTGGTGTTGCTGATCGCCGGTAGCGCGGCCGAGGCGTTGCTCGGACGCCCCCGCTGGCCGGCGGTGCGCCGCTATGCCGCGCTGCTGGCCGCCTGCTCGGCCGCGACGTTGGTGAATCCTTACGGCGTCGCGCTCCACGTCCACATCGTCGAATACATGCAGTCGGATTGGATCAAGAATCTCATCCAGGAGTTTCAGGCGCCCACTTTCCGCTCCGAAGGCCAGTTCCAGTATGAAGTCCTGTTGATCGGCGGATTGATTCTGTCCGGGCTGCTTTTGCGGAAACAGCGCGTCACTGAAGCGCTGTGGCTGCTGTTTTTGGCACACTCCTCGCTCACCAGCCTGCGCCACGCACCGCTCTATGCAGCCGTGGCGGCCCCCCTGATCGCTTCCGAGCTGACCGGCGGGTGGAAGACTTTGGCCGCCGGGCGCAAGAAATCGTCGATCCTGGGCATTCTCCGCCAGCTGGGCGAGGATTTGACGCCCAACTTCAGCCGCACCAGCCTCTGGCCGGTATTGGTAATAGTTACGCTCGCGTTCCTGGACGCGCCCATCAAGTGGCCCCGTGACTTCCCCAGCGAAGCTTTTCCGACGGCTATGGTGCACGAGAATGCTAAGGTTCTGGGGTCCGGCCGGCTCCTGACCACCGACCAGTGGGGCGACTATATTATCTATTCTTTCTATCCAAATCAGAAAGTATTCATCGATGGCCGGAGCGACTTCTACGGTGAATCGCTCGGTACCGAGTACCTACACCTACTCCAAGGCGCGTATGACTGGCGGATTATCCTAGCCCGTCAGGGCTTCGATGTCGCTCTCTTGCCGGTGGACTGGCCGCTTGCTCAGATGCTGAAACTCGACCCCTCCTGGCAAGTAATCAAAGATGATAGCCACGCTATTCTGTTTCGGCGTCTACGTTTACAAAGCCCTTCGGACTAAGTGGATTCACCCCCCACCCGAGCATCCACCGTACTAAAGAAAACCCGGCTCGACGCTAATGAAAACCTCCCATTTTGCCGAATCAATAGACAGGAGACGGATGGGCATGAGAACCAAGCTGAACCTGGACGGTTCCAATCGGCGTGTTGCGGAAAGGCTGGCCATGTCGGGCCTGCCCCCCGGAATACCAATGGAGTGGCTGGATGCCGGGAACTGGCGGTTGCCTTCCGGCAAAGCACTGGCGGAGTTCGCTCTGCAAGCCGGCTTTCTGGCGCCGCTGCTTTTCAAGGCGGAGCGGTTCGGCCAAACCGAGCAGTTTGATGGCGAGGTTTCCGTGGAAGAGGCAGCCCTGCCGTCGCGCGCCAAGGTTTTCGGAAAAGGAAATAATCGGTGACGGCGCAATGCTGGATTGCGGGTGTAGTCGGAATCGCCGCCATCGTGGACGATCTGGCGCGGCGCCAGATCTCCAACTGGATCCCCTGCTCGGCCTTCGCCGCCGGGTTGATTCTTCAAACGGTCCAGGGCGGCTGGCGTGGCGCCGGCTCGGCTCTGCTCGGAACCATAACCGGAGCCGCGGTTTTCTTGATTTTCTATTTACTCGGTGGCATGGGTGGAGGAGATGTGAAGTTGATGGCCGGTTTTGGCGCCGTCCTGGGAGTCAAACAGCTTCTCGAAGCCGCTTTGTGGACCGCTGGTTGTGGCGGTCTGATGGCGTTGGTGGTGATCGTCGCCAGTCAGCTTCGGCAATTCTGGACCGGAAGGCGGCGGGTTCCGGCCACCGAAACCCCGGCCCCCGGCTCAGCGCTGCGCGCTCGGCGCGAGTCCATCCCATACGCTCCGGCGATCGCCGCCGGCGTCTGGCTGAGTCTGGTTCCCAAGGCATGAGAGCACATTTTGCATCCCGGTTCCCGGTAGGGGAGTGCAGGAGAGAAGGATATGGATCGTAGATTCTTAACCGTGTTGGGCGTGAGCCTGCTGTTCGCGCTGGTGATCTCCAGCGTTTTTTATCAAATGACGGCGCGCGCCGGCAGCAAACCGAAGGCGGAAAATACCGAAACCAAAGACGTCGTGCTGGCCGCCCGGCCATTGTCGGTGGGCACCACCGTGAAGCCGGCCGACATCAAGCTTGCCAAGGTGCCAACGGCGCAATTCCCCAAAGGCGCCTTTAGCAAAGCCGAAGAAGTCATCGACCGCCCGCTGATCAGCAACATTCTGATCGACGAGCCGATCCTGGAAGGCCGCTTGGCGGTACGGGGCAGTGGGCTCGGCCTGGCGCCCATCATTCCGGTCGGCATGCGAGCGGTTACGGTGCGCGTCAACGATGTCACCGGCATTTCCGGATTCGTTCTGCCCGGAATGAGAGTGGACGTTCTGGTGACCGGACGTCCGCCCAATAGCGATGGAACCATCACCGCCACGGTTCTGCAGAACATGGTGGTCCTTTCCGCCGGGACGGCCATTCAGGCCGACGCTCGGGGTAATGCCATACAGGCCGCCACCGTGACGCTGCTGGCCACGCCCGAACAGGCTGAAACTCTTACGCTCGCCAATACCGAAGGCCGCATCCAGCTGGTTTTGCGGAACGGCAGCGACCAGACCATCGAAAAGACAGCGGGCCGCGAGGTGAGCGAGTTATATGGCGCTCGAGCGGTAAAAAAGCAACCGGTCGTCGCTCCACCGTCGCCGCGGCCTCGCCCGCAGCCGGTCGCGGTCGCCGTAGCTCCGCCGCCACCGCCTCCTCCGCCGGATCAAATCGTCGTGATCCGTGGAACCACCAAGACGGTGGAAGTCGTGGGCGCGAACCGCCGAGAGGATAAGTAACCATGCAACGCAGAAATGGACCTTTCTTCGTACTATTAACGCCGGCGCTCCTGGTTCTGTCAGCCGCCTCTTCGGTCTTAGCCCAAGGCCCGGAGGATGTCAGGCTGACGGTCGGCAAGAGCATCGTCATTGACTATCCAGCTGACATCTCTCGAATCTCCACCAGCAATCCCGACATCGTCGACGCTTCTCCGGTTACCGGCCGGGAAGTGCTGGTCCACGGCAAATCCTTCGGAACCGTGACGCTGGTGGTCTGGAGCAAGCTCGGCCAGCGCAATTTCTACAACATCACTGTCGAGCAGAATCTGGAGCCGCTCCGCAAACTGTTGAAGGATACGTTCCCCAAGGAAGACATTCACGTTCAATCTTCCAGGGAATCTCTCTCGCTGACTGGCCGCGTTTCCACCAAAGACTGCTCGGATCGCGCGACGGCCCTCGCCGCGCCGTTTGCCAAGACGGTGGTCAACAATCTACAACTCGCCTCTCCGGCGGTCGAGAAGCAGATTCTGCTGCGCGTAAAATTCGCCGAGTTGGACCGGACGGCCTCAACGCAATTCGGAGTAAATCTGGTTTCCACCGGAGCAACCAACACCATCGGCAGCGTGTCGACTGGTCAGTTTGGTGGTTCCTCCCCTCCCAGTGCTATCGGGGGTGGCGCAACTTCGCCCTTTTCGATTACCAACGCGCTCAACATCTTCGCTTTTCGGCCTGATCTGAACCTGGCGACGCTGATCAAGGCTCTCCAGCAACGCAATATCCTGCAGATTCTCGCGGAGCCCAATCTGGTCACTACTAGCGGCAAAGAGGCCAGTTTCCTGGTGGGCGGCGAATTCCCTATTCCGGTTCTGCAAGGTGGAGCGAACTCTGGAGCGGTGACAATTCAGTTCCGCGAATTCGGCGTCCGGCTCACATTTAATCCCGTGGTCACGGACAACAATACGATCCGGCTATATGTGAAGCCGGAAGTCTCCTCGCTCGATTACTCCAATGCTCTATCCTTCAACGGATTTACGATCCCGGCGCTCTCCTCGCGCAAGATGGAGACCAACATCGAGCTGGGCGAAGGGCAGAGCTTTGTGATTGCCGGATTGATAGACAACCGTCTGACTGAGACCGTCTCGCGCATTCCCGGTTTGTCCAGTCTGCCAATCCTCGGCAATCTCTTCAAAAGCAAGGAAGTGGATCGAACCAACACGGAATTGATCGTGGTGGTTACGCCCGAGGTCACCATGCCGCTGCAGCCCGGAGAAGCCAAACCGATGCCGGTCATGCCGCGCGACTTCCTGATTACGCCCTCTAACCCGTCTGAACCGTTCACCACTCAACCGAAGACCGGCGGGAGGTCCAAGTAGGACGTGCGACCCAAGCGAGGGAAGGCCATGAGGAGTATTCGATGACAGCCCGGGGACCGGTTCTGACGGCCTTGTCGGTTATACCCAACCGCGAGTTGGCCGGCCAGTTCTCGCAGGCTATCGAACGCACGCGCGCCTTTCAGATCCTGTCCGATTTCAAGTCCTATCCTTCCCAGCCGGCGCTCGAAATTCGCTTGCGCCAGACCAAGCCCGACGTCATACTGTTGGACCTGGTCAGCGACCTGGATGTGGCCTGCGAGTTGATCCGCGGCGTGACCGCGCTCAATCTGCAAACTCACGTGGTGGGTCTGCATGTCCGTAACGATTCCGACGCTATTCTCCGCTCGCTTCGAATGGGCGCCAGCGAATTCCTGTACGCCCCCTTCGATCCCGAGACCCAGACCGAAGCGGTGGCCCGGTTGCGGCGCCTACTCCAGCCCGAACCGATGGACGATGTTCAACCCGGTACGATTATCGCCTTCGCCAGCGCCAAGCCGGGCTCAGGCGCTTCGACGCTGGCCGCCCAGACCGCCTTCGCTTTGCGTCGAACCACTTCCCAGCGCGTGCTGCTGGCCGATTTCGATCTGATGGGCGGAATGATCGGTTTCTACTTGAAGCTCAGCCACACCAAATCCTTACTGGACGCGCTCCAGGCCGCCGACCAGTTGAGCGACTCTCTGTGGCCTTCCTTCGTGGCTGCCGCCGACGGCGTCGATATTCTTCCGGCGCCCGAGACCGCTTATGCCGGAGGAGTGGACGCGGCCCGCCTGCACGCCGTATTGGAATACGTGCGCCTGAACTATGACTGGGTGGTGATCGATCTGCCGGTCGTCTTTCAACGCTTGAGCTTGATGACGGTCTCCGAATCCGACCGGGCCTTCCTGGTCTCGACCTCCGAGCTGCCGAGCCTCCATCTGGCGCGCAAGGCGGTCAACCTACTCGACCAACTGGGCTTCCCCAAGGAACGCTTTCAGATCATGGTGAACCGCATCAATAAGCGCGACGAAATCGGAGGAGCGGACTTCGAAAAACTCTTTAACTGCCCGGTTCATTCGCGCGTTCCCAACGATTATTTTTCGCTCCACCGCGCCGTGACTCTGGGCCAGCCGGTAGATGGACACTGCGAACTGGGCAAAGCCATCCAGAGCCTGGCTGAACGGCTCTGCGGCCAAGGCGGCCATGAGAAGAAAAAGCCCAGCATGTCCGATTTGAAGGCGGTGCCTTCGGTTGTTTAGGTAAACACTTTCTATGTTCCCGAATCTTGAAACAAAATCGACGCCGCAGATCAGCTGGGAGCAGCGCCTGCTGAAGAACGGCGGTAAATCCAAGGGCGCGCTAAAGCCCGAATATCAAGAACTGAAGTTTACCCTGCACCGCAAGCTGGTGGACAAAATCAACCTGGAGGCGCTGGCCACCATTGATAACCAGCGGGTGCGGAGCGAGGTGCGCCAGGCGCTGATTTCGCTCATCGACGCCGAGCCGACGCTGCTCAGCTCGCTTGAGAAGCAACAGATCTGCGATGAAGTCCTGGACGAAGTTTTCGGCTTGGGGCCACTCGAGCCGCTGCTTCAGGATCCCACCATTTCCGACATCCTGGTCAATACCTTCAAGCAGGTCTACATCGAACGCAAAGGCTTGCTGGAGCTGACCTCGGTAAGTTTCCGCGACAACCAGCACCTGTTGCGGATCATCGACAAGATCGTCTCCCAGGTAGGCCGCCGGGTGGATGAATCCACCCCCATGGTGGACGCGCGGCTGAGCGATGGCTCGCGCGTGAATGCCATCATTCCGCCTCTGGCTGTGGACGGGCCGCTGCTGTCCATCCGCCGCTTCAGCACCGACAAGCTGATGCCGCCCGATCTGGTAGACCGGCGCGCCACCACGCAAGGCATGATGGAGCTGCTCGAAGGGGCTGTCAAGGCCCGCCTGAACATCATCATCGCCGGCGGTACGGGCGCCGGTAAGACCACCTTGCTCAACGCCCTTTCGGCCTTTATTTCTCCCAAAGAGCGCATTGTGACCATTGAGGACGCAGCCGAGCTGCAGCTCAAGCAGCCCCACGTGGCGCGCCTCGAAACCCGACCGCCCAATCTGGAAGGCCACGGCGCGGTCCGGCAGCGGGAGCTGCTGGTAAACAGCTTGCGTATGCGTCCCGACCGCATCGTGGTGGGCGAGGTCCGCGGCGAGGAAGCCTTGGATATGCTGCAGGCCATGAACACCGGTCACGATGGCTCGCTCACCACCGTCCACGCCAACAGCCCGCGCGATGCTGTCTCGCGCCTGGAAGTCATGGTGTCGCTCGCTAATTCGAACATGCAGCTGGTGTCCATCCGCCAGCAGATCGCCAGCGCCGTGCACCTGCTGGTGCAGGCTTCGCGCATGAGCGACGGTTCGCGCCGGGTGATCAACATTACCGAAGTGACCGGCATGGAAGGCGACGTGGTGACTTTACAGGACATTTACGTCTTCGAGAAGCGCGGCTTGAATCCGGACGGGCGAGTGGTGGGCCGCTTTGCCGCCACCGGCATTCGTCCCAAGTTCTACGAGAAGCTGCTGGCCGCCGGGGTCCGGCTTCGGACCGATCTGTTTGACGAGGTGGTGGAGGTCTGAACGCTATGTTTCTGATCATTGCCATCGCGGTCTGGGTTTGCGCGCTCGTGTTGTGGTGGCTGTTTTCCAACGCGTTTCGCCATTCCGACATGGACCGGCTCAAGAGCCGGCTGCTGGGAACCAATAAGCCGAAAAAGGACAAGGCGACCGCTCAGAATGCGTCCTTGATTCAGACCGACGAGAACAACAATGCGTTGTTGTCCACGAAATTCCTGAAGCGCTTCCAGCTCCAGGCCAAGCTGCAAGAGTTACTGGAGCAGGCTGGCATGAAGTGGAGCACCCACCGGCTGGTCAACACCTGCTTGCTGGCGTTCGTAGCCGGCGGCGCGCTGGCCTGGCTCTTTCTGCCGGCCCAGTTCCGGCGGTTCGCCTACGTTCCGGCGCTGGCAGTGGGCTCTATTCCCGTGCTCATGGTGCTGCGTAAGCGTAAAGCACGCATGGCGCGGTTCGAAGAGCTGTTCCCGGAGAGCCTGGAGTTCGTGGCGCGCTCCATGCGCGCCGGACACGCCTTTTCGGTTTCACTCGAAATGATTCACCGCGAGTTCCAGGAGCCGCTGGCGGGCGAGTTCCGGCGGACTTTCGAGGAACACAACTTAGGCTTGCCCCTGGATATGGCCTTGCAGAAGCTGGCCAAGCGCATTCCCTCCCTGGACGTGCATTTTTTCGTCTCGGCGGTGCTGTTACAGAAGCGTACCGGCGGCAATCTGGCCGAGATCCTGGACAAGCTGGCCTATGTAATCCGCGAGCGCTTCAAGCTGCGCGGCCGGATCCGGGCCATCAGTGCGCACGGCAAAATGACCGGTGCGGCGTTGAGTTGCATCCCCATCGGCGTGGCGGTGCTGATGTTCTATGCCAATCCCGATTACGTCCGTTTCTTCTTTCTGGACGACGTCGGCAATCTCATGCTAGGCGGCGCCGTGTTCCTACAGCTGATCGGTTACGCCATCATCCGGCAGATCGTGAAAATCGAGGTTTGAGTCATGGTCATTCTCTTTAGCTTCCTGATCTTCCTGCTCTTCGCGGCCGGGCTCTCCTTTGCGGGCATGAAGCTATACGTCAAGCCCAAGGAAGCCATCGAGCGCGTAGCCGGCGCTGGACTGGAAGGCCACGAAGGGGCTCCGGTGCACCCCAGTCTGATGTTCCATGACATGGTCAAGCGGCTGGGCTCCCTGGTTCCCGCCTCGCCGAAAGATGTCACGGTGATGCAGCGCCGGCTGATCCGCGCCGGCTATCGCAATCCCAACGCACTGAAAGTGCTGTATGGCGCCAAGGCGGCCTGCGCGGTCTTGCTGCCGCTCATGGTCGGAGCCGCGGTGCTGAACTCCTCGGCCGATCAGACCAACAAATTCGGCGCCATCCTGGCCTCCATCGCGGTCGGCTTCTTCGGACCCAATGAGTATGTCCGGATGTCCGCCAAGCGCCGCCAGAAACAGATCCATCGCGGCTTAGCCAATGCTCTCGACCTCCTGGTGGTTTGCGTTGAATCCGGCCTGGGGCTCGATCAGGCGATTCTGCAAGTGGCCAAGGAACTGGAACACGCGCATCCGGAAATAAGTGAAGAGTTCGCCATAGTAAATCTGGAATTGAAAGCTGGCAAGCGCCGGGCCGAGGCCTTGCGCAACCTGGCTGACCGCACTGGGGTTGAGGACCTCAAGAAACTGGTAGCGGTATTGATTCAGGCCGACCGGTTTGGCACCGGCGTGGCGCAGAGCCTCCGGGCGCATTCCGACTATATGCGGGTTCAGGCGCGCCAGATCGCCGAAGAGAAAGCCGCCAAGCTGGGCGTCAAACTGGTCTTCCCAATCTTTTTTTGTATCTTGCCCTCCTTATTTGTGGTTACGGTGGGGCCGGTGGTTATGCGTATCATCCGGGAACTGATCCCGATGATGAACAACATGTAGCGGAACTCATTTCGCGGGAAAGGAGAAAGAACGATGGATAGCTCGATGATTCGCATCGTTTGCGCGGTAATGGCAATCCTGTTTCTGGGGTTGATCGTATTGCGCCGCAAAAAGGGCGCTGAATAGCACCCTGGGCGCACCAGGCGCTGGCATTTTACCGCGCCATGCACGAAGGCATGCCATGGCGTGGCTTGGTGCGCAAAGTTCGTGAAGACTGAGGCGCGGCCTGCCCGTCGTCGCGCCTCGATACCAGTTCCGGCTGGAAAAACTGGAAATTTGTTTTGTGGGAGCTAATTGTTATGCTGAGCAAGTCTTATTGGTGGAAGTCCGCTTTGGCCGCTTCACTGGCGGCCGCAGCCTGGGGACAAACTTTCGGTAAGGTGGTGTCCATCGGGGGACAGGCCTCCGACTTGGCGCTCGACGAACCTCGCGGGGTTCTCTACATCGCGAACTTTACCGCCAATCGCGTGGAGGTGATGTCGCTCGGCTCCAACACCATCCAGACGTCGATCAACGTGGCCGCGCAGCCCAGTGCGCTGGCGCTTTCCCCGGACGACCGCTACCTGGTGGTCGCCAACTATGGAAACGCCGCGCCGCCCGCCTCGTCCACCAACGCGATCACGGTGATCGACCTCACCACCAAAGGGACGCAGACCTTCTCCTTAGGCAGCCCGCCGCTAGGCGTCGCCTTCGGAATCGACGGCCTGGCGCTGGTGGTAACCACTACCGACTTCCTGCTGCTCGACCCGGCTTCCGGTACCACCACCGAGCTCAACACCATCGCCGGAGTCGCCGCCAAAACGCTGCCTCAGCCGGCCGTCAGCTTTCCCTCTAATATCGTTTCGGCGTCGGTGGCCGCCTCCGGCGATGGCACCAAAATCTATGGATACGGCAGCTCCTTGCTGTTCAGCTACGACGTGACCTCGCGCACGCTGAACGCCGGTCTGTACACTTCCAGTCCCACACTCGGGCCGCAGGCCATCAGCGTCGCCCAGGATGGCTCCTATTTCACCGTCGGATGGGCGCTGAAGGATAGCCATTTCTACAATATTTCGCAGTTCGCCAACATTTCAGGCGCTCTTAACGTCGGTACCAGCGCCATAGACCCGGTGAACAACATCATCTATGCGCAGATGCCGCCGCCTGGAACGCTGCCCGCTCCGGTGATGCAAATCGTGGACTCCGACAATCTCACGGTGCGCAACTTGATCAATCTTCCCGAAAATTTCGCCGGCAAGAGCGTGCTTTCGAGCGATCAGACCAGGCTGTACGGCATTTCCGACAGCGGCGTGATGGTTCTGCCGGTCGGTTCGCTATCGAGCGCGCATCAGCTCACCGCCGCGCAGCAAGATATGGTTTTCCGCGGCAACTTCTGCGATCGTAACGTGGCGACCCAAACCTTGACCATAACGGATCCGGGCGGCAATAACACGGCCTTCTCGATCGGCAGCGACACCGCCGGATTGAGCGTGAATCCGAGCAGCGGTGTGACGCCGGCCATCGTCACCGTCAGCGTCGATCCCAACGTCTTTGCCAACCAGACTGGCACCGTGATCGCGCACCTGAATCTGCAATCCAGCCAGGCCGTGAACGTGCCCAACGCGGTACGAGTGCTGATTAATTCCCATCAACCGGCGCAGCGCGGCACTTTCGTCGACATCCCGGGCAACCTGGTTGATATTCTGCCGGACCCCTCCCGCTCCCGTTTCTACATTCTTCGCCAGGATCGGAACCAGGTCCTGGTGTTCAGCTCCACCAACAACACTCTGATCACCACCCTGCGGACCGGTAACACGCCCAAGGGAATGGCCATCACCTTTGACGGCAACTACCTGCTGGTGGGCTGCGATAACGCGCAGTATGTCAACGTATTCGACCTCAATGCGCTCCAACCGAGCGAGCCCGTCCGCATGTTCAACGGCGACTACGTGCAATCGCTGGCCGCTTCTTCGAATGCGATCCTGGCGGTCACGCGCAACGCCTCGGGCGGCAGTCCCACTCTACATCGCATCGATCTGACCAGCCTCGCCAGTACACGGCTGTCCAGCCTGGGCGTGTATCAGAACCAAGTCGCTTTGAATTCGGTGCTGACCGCCTCCACCAACGGCTCCTCCATTCTGATGGCTTCGGCCGACGGCAGCGTCATGTTGTACGACGCCAACTCCAACACCTTCACCGTGTCCCGCAAGGACTTCACCGCCATGTCGGGCTCCTATGCGGCCTCGAACTTCAATCAGTATGTGGTGGGGAATAATCTGCTTGACTCTTCCTTGGTTCCGATATTTAAGTTTGAGACCGGTACTGGAAACCCCTCCGGATTCGCGTTCGTGGACCGGGGAGGATTCCGCACCACTGCTCCAGCGCCATCTGGCGCCGGCGCGCAGAGCAGCGCGCCCGGCATCATTGAGCGGCTGAATCTCAGCAACCCCAGCAGCACGGCCAGTCTGGCGACTCCCATTGTCGAAGCGCCCCTGCTCGGCAGTTCCACCCAGGCCTTCACTCGCACCCTGGCGCCCATCTGGGACCGCAGTGCAATTGTCAATCTCACAGTTTCCGGCTTTACGGTTTTGGCGCCCAATTACGACGCCTCGGTGGCGCCGCCCCAGATCAGCAGTGTCGTGAATGCGGCGGATTTCAGTTCCACCATCGCCCCCGGCGGTTTGATTACCGTATTTGGAAATCAGCTCAGCCCGGTCAACATGGCCACCGCCGAGATGCCGCTGCCCACCGCATTGGCTGACAGTTGTCTCACCGTGAACGGCCTGCCCATGCCGATCCTGTTCGTTTCTCCAACCCAGGTCAATGCCCAGATCCCGTTTCAGACCGTCGGAAATGTAACGATGATCCTTCGAACTCCCGGCGGAACCAGCGACAACTATAATTTGCAAATTCTACCCGGGGCCCCCAGTGTTTTCCAAGTTGACGTCCCCGGGCAGCAGAATGTCACTGTGCCGGCCATCATCCGCAACGACGATGGCGGCCTGGTCACGGATTCGCATCCAATTCACCGCAAATCCAACACTGCTTTAGTGATCTATGGCACGGGCCTCGGTCAGACCGCTCCCGCCGTACAGAGCGGCATGCCGTCTCCCGCCAGTCCTCTGGCCGTCGCGCTCAACCAACCGACGGTCACCTTGGGAGGCGTCCAGCTTCCGCTCCTTTACTTCGGTCTCACGCCGGGCGAGGTCGGCGTGAATCAGATCAATGTCTCCGTTCCAAGCAGCGTTCCGGTTGGGTTCGAGCCCCTGGTCATCAGTCAGCAGGGCTCCTCTACTACCCTTACCGTGCGCGTGGTCGATTAGAAGAGGGTAAACTATGAAACATTTCCTATCCATTACGTTTGTTACGCTGCTGGCCATGGCGCCAGCGGCTCTAGCTCAAAAATGGGAAGTTGGCGTGGGGGGAGGCGGCAGCTTCTCCACCTCGCAAACGATCAAGAATGCCATCGGCGACGCCAATGGCGGCTTCTCTCCCGGCTTGGCCGTTAGCGCCTGGCTGGGCAACAACAGCAACGGCATGATCAGCGGCGAGCTGCGATATGACTACGAACACACCAATCTCAAACTCTCCTCCGGTGGAACCAACGTCAATTTCGGCGCCATGACTAATGCCATCCACTATGACGTCGTCCTGCATTTCGCGCCCAGCGAATCTCATATCCGGCCATTCGTCGCGGCCGGCGCGGGCGTGAAAATGTTCACGGGAACCGGCCAGGAGCAGGAGTTCCAGCCGCTCTCGAATATTGCGCTGCTTACCAAAACCAGCCAGATAGAACCGCTCGCCTCGGTCGGTGGAGGCGTGAAGATCGCCCTCAGCCCCGGGATCCAGCTACGGCTCGAAGCGCATGACTTCCTCAGTCCCTTCCCCAAGAACGTCATCGCACCGTCGCCAGGCTCCACGGTCGGCGGTTGGCTGCAGGACTTTGTAGTAATGGCAGGCCTCAGCTTCACGTTCTAACTAACTTCTACGTCACGGCGGCGTCTTCCCTTGAACCAGAAAAAGACTGCCGCCGTTTTTCTTTCCGCGCGATTAACACCGCTCCCCGCTATACTGGACGGAGTGTCCGCTCTGAGGGGTTTCAGCATCCTCATCCTGTTTCTCCCCGCGCTGCTCGACGCTCAGACGCAGCCGCCGCCCCCTTCTTCCGGCTTCGTCGGCAGCAATGTGTGCCGCACTTGTCACCCTGACGTTTGGGCCAACTTCTACAAAAACCCACATTACAAGAGCATCGCTTCCGGCAAGGAAGCGCCCGAACGTACTGGATGCGAGGCGTGCCACGGTCCTGGAAAAACCCACGTCGAGGCCCGCGGCGGAAAGGCTACCATCGTGGCTTTTTCCGAGCTTCAGCCCAAGCAAATTCTGGACAACTGTCTCCGCTGCCATGCCGAAACCTTGAGCCGCGCCAACATACGCCGCTCCAGCCACACCTTGAATGACGTGGTCTGCATCAATTGCCACTCCATCCACAAATCGCCGGTTCCGAAATTTCTTCTCGCCCAGCGCCAAGCCGATCTCTGTTACGGCTGCCACACTGACGTTCGCGGCCAGTTCTCCATGCCCTTCAAGCATCGCGTCAACGAGGGGTTCATGACCTGCACCGATTGCCATAATCCCCACGGCGCCTTCGCCCCCACCTGGCGCATGGCCTCTCGGCCCCGCATGCTGGACCAGGTCCTCGCCAACGAAGAGCCTTGCCTGAAGTGCCATTCGGAAAAGCGCGGCCCCTTCGTTTACGAGCACGAACCGGTTCGCGTGGAAGGCTGCGAGACCTGCCATTATCCGCATGGGTCCACCAATTCGAGGCTGTTGCGGCGGCCGGTCGTCTTTACGCTATGCCTGGAATGCCACAATGGCGCCGACAGTTTCGGCCGCCAAAACGCCGGCATCCTGGCCCTCACGTCCAGTCATAACCTGGCCGACCCACGCTATCAAAACTGCACCACCTGCCATGTGCGCGTGCACGGCTCTAACGCCGACCCCTTGTTCATGCGATGAACCCACTCATTCGCATCCTTTTGCCGGCGGCCACTGTCCTCCGATTGGGCCTCGCCCAGCCAACCATCGCTCCGACCTCGGAACCCGTCGGGGCCCCGCGCGGCGACGATTTGAGCGACTACAACATCGTCGACTCTTTTGAAACCGGCTACCGTTTCCGCGCCTTCGGCGGCAGCTTCGATCAATATCGCAGCACCGTCAACTATGGCGACGGAATCCGCCTGCTGTCCAGCTTTTTCACCATGAATTCCAAAGATGGCCACGGCCGTTTCTTCGATGAAATCGTACTCACCACCCAAGGCCTCGGCAACGATCCTTACCAGAACGCCACGCTCCGCATCTCGAAAAACAGGCTGTACCGCTACGACATGCATTGGCGCCTGAACGACTATTTCAATCCCGGCCTGGTAACTGACGGCGGCGCCGGCCAGCACCTGCTGGATACCGAATACACTAACCAGGACCACGACCTCACGCTCTTTCCGGATTCCAATTTGAAGTTTTTCCTGGGCTACTCACGCGGCAATCAGGAGGGACCCGCCATCTCCACGGTCCAGCTATTCGACGCGCGCGGCAACGAATTTCCTTTGTTCGAGAACGTCCGCCGCCTGCGCAACGAGTACCGGTTGGGAAACGAATTCAGGATCTTTGGCGTGCGAGTCAACTGGATGCACGGCTGGGAGGATTTTAAAGAAGACTCCAATTATCTCTCCGGACCGAACCAAGGCAACAATCCGGCTAGTCCAACCACCCTGACTTCTTTTCTCCGTAACGAGCCGATTCACGGCACCAGCCCCTATTGGCGAGCCGCTCTGTTTGCGGATCGAAAATACTTCAGCGCCAACGGCCGCTTCACTTACGTGTCCGGACGCAACGCCTTCGTGTTGGATGAGACCGCCATCGGATCGGCCCTCTTCGGCGCGGCCGCAAACCGCCAGATCATTACCTCGGGAAACGCGCAGCGTCCGGCCCTGACCGGAAATCTCACGCTCAGCTTTTTCCCGACCTCAAAACTCACGATCGTCAACAGCACGGCGGTGAACAATATTCGCATCGACGGCAATTCCGTATATGCCCAGTTCGACAATGCCACCCAAAGCCTGAGTTATCTGGTGTTCGAATTTCTCGGTATCCGCACCATCGCCAATGAGACCGATCTCAATCTCCAGGCTGCCTCGTGGCTCGGATTCTTCGGCGGCTTTCACTATTCCGATCGTCTGATCCGCTCCATCGAGGAAACCAACGTGCAAGGCAACATCTTCAACGCGCCGTCGGAACAATCCAATCAACTCCGCTCCGGCGTCTTCGGCATCCGGCTGCGCCCCAGGAAGCCGCTGTCCATCATTATGAGCGGCGAACTCGGCCGCGCTGAACATCCCTTGACCCCGATCTCCGATCGGAACTATCATGCTTTGGACGCACGCGCGCGTTACAAGCTTAAGAAGGTTCTGTTCTCGGCCTCCGCGCAGGAAAACTACAACGTCAATTCCGTTTCGCTTTCTACCTACGCCTCCCACGCGCGGACTTACTCGGGCGATGCTTCCTGGTCGCCCAAGGACTGGTTCTCGCTCGATGCCAGCTATTCCAAGCTGCATCTTAATACCGCGGGCGGAATCGCGTATTTCGCTAGCGGCTATTTCGCTAGCGGCCAGTTCTTCACCGGACAACAATCCATCTATGTGAGCAATCTCCACGTGGCGAACCTAACCGCACATTTCGACGTCAGGAAGCGCGCCGACCTCTTCGTCGGCTACAGCCACACGCAGGATACTGGGGACGGGCGATCTTTGATGCCCTTCGCCGGCAACGTCATACCGAATAGCCTACCGTCGCCGCTGCCTGCGTTCTACACCGCCCAAACTTATCCCCTCCGCTTCCTTTCCCCCATGGGCCGCTTCTCGGTCCGGATCAATCAAAAATTGCGTTGGAACCTGGGCTATCAATACTACGGCTACAACGCGGAGTTCTACAATAATCTGAACTATCATGCTCACACCGGTTACACGAGCCTGCTATGGTCATTCTGACTTATGAAGTCTGACGCCATCACCGTAACAACCGCTTTGATCGTTGCGTTTGCCCTGTTTGTAATTTACACGCGGTTTAAGAACTGGCTCGACAGCAACGTTCCCATTTTCTTCTACGTGATCCTGATCGCATTCATGAAGTCGGTGGACGGCACCGTCCCGCTGTGGCTGATGTTGACCGCATTCGCCCTGGGACTGGTCTTGCGCTTCGAGTTCATGAACGTCACCTTCGCCCGGGTAGTGAAGGTGTTCGAGCTATGCGCGCTGGGCGGGATTATCTATTTCTGCGTGGGGATGATCTTGTCGGGATGATTCACTTTTCCAGCGGCAATCCGGAACTCTGAATCGCCCGCCATCCCCCATCCAGCGAGATGACGTTGGTGTAGCCCATTTGGCGTAGCGCGTCGGCCGACAGCGCTGAGCGGAACCCGCCCCCGCAGTACAGCACCAGTTTCGTATCCTTGCGCGGCACTTTGGTCTCGATGTCCCGCTCGATAATTCCCTTCCCCAGTTGCAGGGCACCCGCCGCGTGGCCCGCTGCCCACTCGCTTTCTTCGCGAATATCGACCAGCACGTGCGGGTCTTTGGACGCGACCATCTGTTTGTATTGCTCGATGTTGATCTCGCGAATCCGCGACTTGGCATCGTTCACTAAAGCCTGAAACCCGGGATTATGTCCCTTCGGTGCGCTCATGTTCTAACTCACCCGCTCAATCCGCGCGCCAGCGCGCGCCAGTTTCTCTTCGATTTTCTCATAGCCGCGGTCGATGTGATAAACGCGGTCGATCACGGTCTCTCCGCGCCCCACCAGTCCGGCCAGCACCAGCGAAGCGCTGGCTCGCAAGTCGGAGGCGATCACCTCCGCTCCGGTCAGCTCTTCCACTCCGGCTACAATCGCTTGCCGGCCTTCCAGCCGGATGTTGGCGCCCATGCGCGCCAGTTCCAGCGCGTGCATAAAGCGATTCTCGAAAATCGTCTCGGTGATGAAGGAAATCCCGCCGGCCAGAGTCATCATGGCCATGTACTGGGCCTGCAGATCGGTGGCGAAGCCCGGGTATTCTTCGGTGGTGATGTCGGCGGCTTCGAGCCTGCGTTTAACACGCACGCGCACAGCATCCGGACGCAAGGTCGACACCTCGGCCCCGGCCTGCCGCATCTTGCTCGCCAGTGCATCCAGATGCTCGGGCACGCAGCCCGAGATCACCAGGTCACCGCGCGTCATTGCGCCCGCGATCAGGAATGTGCCAGCCTCGATGCGGTCGGCAATGATGGTGTGCTCGGTTCCATGTAGCTTGCTGACGCCTTCCACTTGGATGGTCGACGTTCCGGCGCCCTCAATGCGCGCGCCCATCTTTATTAAGAGCGCCGCCAGATCCTGCACTTCCGGCTCGCGCGCGGCGTTCTGAATCATGGTCGGGCCTTGGGCTAAAACCGCCGCCATCAACACGTCTTCGGTTCCGGTTACGGTGATGCGGTCAAACTGCACCATGGTGCCCTTGAGCCCGCGCGGCGCTTCCGCTTTCACGTACCCGTGCGACTGCTTGATCTTGGCGCCCAGTTGCTCCAACGCGGAAACGTGCAGATTGATCGGCCGCGCGCCGATGGCGCATCCGCCCGGCATCGAAACCTTCGCCGTTCCGGTTCGTGCCACCAGTGGCCCGAGTACTAAGCTGGAAGCGCGCATGGTCTTCACCAGCTCGTAAGGAGCCTCGGGCCGGGCGAGCTTCTTGGCGCACACCGTCACTACCCCGTCCTTGGTTTCCAACCGCGCGCCGGTGTGCAGCAGCAGCTTCTGCATGGTGCCGATGTCCCGCACCGGCGGAATCCGGTTCAGTTTCACGGGCTCTTCGGTCAGCAGGCACGCGGCCAGCGCCGGCAGCGCCGAATTTTTCGAGCCGCTGATCGCGATCTCACCTTCCAGCGGACGCCCGCCCTGAATCCGAAACTTGTCCATTCTATTCCTTCACCGCCTGCAAGGCCTCCGCGACGCGCCCACCCGCTGCCGCCAACCTGGCTTGCGCAGCCTCACGATCGATCGCCAGCCGCGACATCACGATCGCCACTCTCACGTTGCCGGCAGATTGATCCAGCAGGTGACCAGCTTGCTCGTAATTCACCCCCGCCGACTCGGCAATGATGCGCTTGGCCCGGTCCGCCAGCTTGCTATTCTTCGGCTCGACGTTCACCATCAGGTTGCCGTAGACGTAACCCAGCCGGATCATGACCGCCGTACTGAGCATGTTCAGCACTAGTTTAGTCGCGGTACCGGCTTTCATGCGAGTGGATCCAGCGATCACTTCCGGACCCACCAGCGGGGTGATCGCAATCTTCACCGCGCGCGAGAGTTCCGAATCCGGCGTGCAGCTAACACCGATAGTAAGCGCGCCCAACTCCCGCGCCGCGGCTACCGCGCCGAGCACGTACGGCGTCCTGCCACTGGCCGCGATCCCAACCAACGCGTCGCGCGCCGTGAATTCACGTGCCATAAGATCACGCTTTCCCGCGGCCGGATCATCCTCGGTCGCCTCAGTGGCTCGCGCCAGCGCCGCTTCCCCACCCGCGATGATACCCTGCACCAACTCGGGCGAAACATGGAAAGTGGGCGGGCATTCGGCCGCATCCAAGACGCCCAACCGTCCGCTCGTTCCCGCGCCAATATAGAAGAGCCGGCCGTCTTTCCGGATTACGTTCACAACGGCATCCACCGCTTCGGCCAGGCGCGAAATCTCAGCCGCCACAGCGCCGGCGATCTTCTGGTCTTCGTGGTTGATTATTTGGAGAATCTCGACGGTCGAGCGAGTTTCTATGTCACGGGATGCCGGATTAACTCGCTCTGTCAGGAGCTCGTCGAAATTCATGAATTTATTTTAATCTACTGGCCCTATGGCGGGAGGCGGCCAAAGACAAAACGAGCGCCGGAAGAATCGATCTCCCGGCGCTCGTCTGATCCGTCAACTGATTCGTCAACGCTAGTGCTTAGACACTAAAGGAGCTGCCGCATCCGCACGTACTTTTGACATTCGGGTTGTTAAACTTGAAGCCCGAGCCTTCCATGGACTCGACGTAATCCACCTCGGCGCCATCCAGGTAAAGCATGCTGGCCTGGTCGATGAATACCTTCAGCCCGTCGAAACTGTAGGTCTTATCGAGCATATTGGGCGTATTCTCGAAGGCCATCGAATAACTGAAGCCGGAGCAGCCGCCTCCCACCACCGAAATCCGCAGCCCGGCCGGCTTCGGCTCCTGACCCCCTAGGATCTCCTTAACCTTCGTTACCGCGGTTTCCGTCAGTTGCACCATAAGCGTTAGCGTCTCCCTTTTTCGAAAGTAGCCTGAAACTTCATTATCCCCCGAAGCTACCAACCTGGCAAGCCCGGCGCACCGGCCTTTCGTCTTTTCCCGCTTATTGGATGCTAAACTCCACGTTAGGATGCGGCGTTAAGATGCAAGAAGCCACGCGGATGCAAGAGTTCAGCGGGGGAGCCGAATTTCGGTCCCAAATGCTTGCAACCGCAGATGGTTCGGACACGTCGGCTAAGATGTATGAACGGTGTTGCTGGCGTCCTTCCGTTCCCGGCCTCAAGCTCGCAGACTACTAAGGCTAAGACCCGAGTGGATCACCGCAACACTGAAGAAGCTGCTCTGGTACGTCGCATCCAAGCCAGGGACGAAATCGCTTTTCGCGAGATCGTGGAACGCTACCAGGCCAAGGTCTTCTCTATCATTCACGGAATTCTGCGCAATCATAACGACGCCGAAGACATCGCTCAGCAGGTTTTCGCCAAGATTTATTTCTCGATCACGAACTTCGATTTCCGCAGTTCGCTGCTGACCTGGATCTATAAGATCACGGTCAACGAATGTTACGACTATCTGCGCAAGAAGCGGGTTCGCAAGCTGGTCTATGAGAGCGATTTTTCCGAAGAGGACGCCCAGCGCATGCAGAACATCGATACAGCCACTTCGCCTGCACCGGCGGTGGATACGCAGCTGGCGCAACGAGATCTGGTATTGAAGCTTTTGGACAAACTGTCGAATGAAGATCGTAGTCTGTTGCTGCTCAAGGAAGTGGAGGGGCACTCTGTCGAAGAGCTGTCGCAGATGACTGGAATGAACGAGAACACAATTAAGGTGAAGTTGTTCCGCGCCCGGCAGAAGCTGCTCAAAGCTTCGCAGCGCTTATTGCGTGGGAGCGGACAGGCGAAAGTGTAATGTGATACAACTTATCAAGTTGTAGTCACAAGGTTTATTGGTACGGCAAACGGACGATCGATCCGTAATGGGTTTTTGAATAGCATTTTTTTGAGGGAAGAAGTTATGCATCAGCCAATCAGGGATAACCTTGAGGAATACCTGAAGGGTTCGACCCGTAAGGTTCCGCAAGCGTTTCACGCGCACCTCGTAGCGTGCGAGGAATGCGCCAGCGAACTTCGTCTGCTTGAAACGCAGGCGAACATGTTGCGATCACTTCGGTCCGATGCCGGCGTCGGACCGAGTCCCGGTTTCTATGCCCGCGTAATGCAGCGGGTAGAAGAACAGGCTCCGGTCTCCATCTGGTCTATCTTTCTTCAGCCCAGCTTCGGGCGCCGCCTGGCGATCGCTTCGGCGACATTAGTTGTTCTTTTGGGGACGTACCTGATCACGACCGAACCCGGCGACCCAAGGGTGGCGCTGGCCCCGACCGTGGTCTCCGACCCCGTCAGCGGGCCTGTAGCGGATCCCGGCGTTGTTCAGGATAGCCTGCAGCAGCAGCGGCGGCGGGATGCAGTGCTGGTAGATTTGGCCAGTTTCCACGAATAGCCACTATGTTTGCGGCCGAGCGTGCCTCCTGGCAAAATCCACGTGTACTCACCACCTTGGTGTTAGTGTTCCTGACCGGCGCTATGGCGGGCGCCATCACCATGCGTGCCGGCCTGCACGACAAGATGCACCGCAGCGCCGCCCCCTATTGGCGTGAGGGAAAGAACGAGTTTTCCTACGACAGACTCAAGAAGGATTTGGACCTCACACCGGAGCAATCTCAACGGCTCAAGACGATTTTAGACGATTTCGATAAGTATCACGAGGATCTACAGGCTCAGATCGAAGACGTGCGGGCGACCGGCAAAAACCGCATCATGCAGATGCTTGACGCCCGCCAGCGGCAGCGTTTCGAACAGCTCTCCAACCAGCTTTCTTCTCAGTAAGTTGGCGTTAGTGCCATTCGAGGCCGGCGCTTTAAACTGTGTAAGTTAACGCCAGTTTTCTATTGCATTCTGCTAATACCGATGGTATTCTGGGGTCGGAAACGTGGATTGATTTAGGTCCTGCTTCGGTGGGACTGGCTAATTGCAACCACGCTAAAAAGTGCTAAAGGTGAGTCGGTCTTCACGAAACTAAACCCCCTGTGGCACTCCCGCAGGGGATTTTTATTGGTGGAGCCCGAGTCGCCGGAGAGGATCGGTATGTCTGTCCGGCCCGATGATTCGAGCCTTCCGCTTGCCCTGTTTGGTCTGGAGGGCGAACTTGTTTGTTTGCGAATTACGGTAGAGCCGAGGTTACTCGAGGACTTACTCGAAACACTGTCGTCTCTTGATTTTCCAGTGAACCCCCAGCTGTATCACCGTCACGCTGAAGTCTCGATCGAGTTCCCGGCTTACTCGGCCCAAGTGGATCACGTCCGGGATACCCTCCGCCGCGATGGCTTCAACCCCCATAGCCTGACAGTGTCGGCAAGCCTGATTCTAGCGGCTAGATGCTAATTCAGCCACCCGGCTTTCGGGCCGCCATCTTCCGCTCTACGGCCTTCATCAGCCGCGTCTGGACCTCGGAGGGGAGCACCTGGGGCTGCATGCCCTTGTAAACCTGAATGGTTTTACGCGTGGTGTCGAGAATCACGAAGCAATTCGGACACTCCGTGATATGGACCTCGAGCTTGCGGCGGAGCTCTAGGTCCACCGTTTCGTCGAGATAATCATTCAGCTCCTGCAAAAACTCCTTACAGGTAAGCAAAAACGTCGTCCCCTTTCCGCTTGAAGAAACGCGTCAACCTCTCGCGAAGTTGGAGCCGCGCTCGTAGCAGCCGGCTTTTCACCGCTGGAACCGAGATCCCCAAGGCCTCGGCTGTCTCTTCGGTGCTCAGTTCTTCGATGTCACGCAGCACGAAAACGGTGCGGAAAGCTGGCTTCAGGCTTTCAACGGACTCCTCCAGGATCTTACCTAATTCCTCCCGGGAGTACTGCTGCTCGGGGTCTTCGTCCCAAACCGCGATTTCACGAACTACAGTGTCCTCGCCAGTATCGAGCGGCTCATCTAACGGTACTGTCCGGTCGGATTTCCGCTTGCGCAGCTTCATCAGGGACTCGTTAACGGCGATGCGCACAATCCAGGTATAAAACTTAGATTGGCCCTGGAAATCGCTGAGATGCTCGAAGGCCTTTAGAAAAGTCTCCTGCAAAACGTCTTCGGCATCTTCGTCGTTCTGAGTGATGTGCTTGGCCAGGCGATAGATCTTGCGCGAGTAGCGGTTCACCAGCTCGTTAAAGGCTGCCAGGTCGCCTTCGCGAGCTCTAGCAACTAACGCTGATTCATCGAAGATACCCGTCTCAGTAGCGGCAGGCATTACCCTCATCTTAGCAAGGCCAACAGAAAGCCGAAACTAGAAACCAGAAACCAGAAACTTGTTACTCTGAGATTTACATGAGCGAGAGTTTCACCATTACTCTGCCCGACGGGAGCGAGAAGAGCGTACCAACCGGCAGCGGTCCCATGGATGTCGCCAAATCCATCAGCCCGCGGCTGGCCGACGATGCGGTGGTGGCGCGCGTCAACGGACAGTTATACGATCTCACGCGTCCCTTTGAATCCGACGCCAAGCTGGAGATCCTGACTTCGAAGAATCCCGAGGCGCTCCAAGTTTACCGCCACTCGACGGCGCACTTGTTGGCTGCCGCCGTGCTCGAGTTGTTTCCCGAGACGAAGCTCGGGATCGGCCCGCCCACCGACACCGGCTTTTACTACGATTTCGAGCGCGAGACTCCTTTCACTCCCGAAGACCTCGAAAAGATCGAGGCGCGCATGTTGGAGCTGCAGCAGAAAAACCTGCCTTACGAACGCAAGCTCACGCGGAAATCCGAGGGTCTGCAGAAGTACGCCGACGACTGGATGAAGGTCGAGCTCATCAAGGAAAAAGCCGACGAGGTTTTTTCCGAATACACGCTGGGCCCCGACTTCATCGATTTTTGCCGCGGCCCGCACGTCCCCGGCACGGCGCGCATCAAGGCGTTCAAGCTGCTCTCGGTAGCGGGCGCTTATTGGAAGGGCGACGAGCATAATCCCAAACTGCAACGAATATACGGCACGGCGTTCTTCAACAAGAAGGATCTGGATGCCTACCTGGCGCGCCTGGAGGAAGCTAAGAAACGCGATCATCGCAAGCTCGGCCAGGAGCTGGATCTGTTCAGTATCCAGGAGCTGGCCGGTCCCGGCCTGATCTTCTTTCATCCCAAAGGCGGCCGGGTCCGCAAGATCATTGAAGACTGGATGAGAGATCAGTACCTGGCACGCGGTTACTCGCTGGTCTATACGCCGCACGTCATGCGCCGCGATCTGTGGAAGATTTCCGGCCACGCCAACTTTTATAGCGACAACATGTTCAAGCCCATGGAGCTGGACGACGCCGAATACCAGCTGAAGCCCATGAACTGCCCCGGCCACATATTGATCTACCGGGACAAGCTGCACAGTTATCGCGATCTTCCGGTGCGTCTGGGCGAGCTCGGCACGGTCTATCGATATGAACGTTCGGGCGTCATGCACGGTTTATTGCGCGTGCGTGGATTCACGCAAGACGACGCGCATATTTTTTGCACTCCCGAACAGATCGAGGACGAGATCGTCAATTGCCTGCAGTTCGCCATCGACGTTCTCCACACCTTCGGCTTCGACGATTACGAAGCAGAATTGTCGACGTGGGACGGCGGGGCCAGCGGAAAATATGACGGAACACCCGATCAATGGCAGCTGGCAGAAGGCGCCTTGAAGCGCGCCGCCGAGCGGCTGAACGTCAAGATCAAGCTCATCCCCGATGAAGCGGCTTTCTACGGTCCAAAGATCGACATGAAACTGGTGGATGCCATCGGCCGGCTGTGGCAGCTCTCGACTATCCAGTTCGATTTCACCTTGCCTCGCCGCTTCGAGCTCGAGTATGTCGCCGAGGACGGCAAAAGGCACCAGCCGCTCATGGTGCACCGCGCGCTGTACGGCTCTATCGAGCGCTTTTTCGGAATCCTGATCGAACATTATGCTGGCGCTTTTCCGGTGTGGCTAGCGCCCGTGCAAGCCGTCGTCCTGCCCATCACCGACCGTCATACCGAGTACGCACAAAAAGTAAACAAGCGGCTCGAAGACGCCGGCCTGCGCGTTTCGCTCGATGACCGAAAAGAAAAGGTCAACCTCAAGATTCGCGACGCTCAGCTGCAGAAAGTCCCCTACATGCTGGTAGTAGGCGATCGCGAAGCCCAGAACGACAGCGTCTCGGTCCGCAACCGCAAGCACGGCGATCAGGGAGCGCAAACCGTGGACGAGTTTCTGGCCGCTATCGGTAAGCTGATCGAAACCAAAGCCCGGACAGAGTAGTGTTCGCCGCCACGATCGTCTTCGGCTGCCTGTTGGCTGGATCGATCGTTTATTGCGTTCTGATAGTGATCGCGGCGCGCGATTATCTCGCGCAGCCCATTCCCATCGCCCAGGAACTCCCGCCCATCAGCGTCCTCAAGCCACTGGCGGGCGTCGATCAAGGCCTGGAGACCAATCTCCGCAGCTTCTTCGATCAGGACCATCCGGAATTCGAGCTCCTGTTTGCGGTGCGCGAGGCCGATGATCCCGCCATTTCTGTCGTTCAGGCGCTTCAAAAGCAGTTCCCGGCCCGAGCCTCGCGGCTGATCGTAACCGGCGAACCGCCCTATCCGAACGCGAAAGTCTTCAGTCTGGACCGGATGCTGGCCGCCGCACGCCACGATCTGCTGGTGATGAGCGATAGCGACATCCGCATCGCACCCGGCTTCCTCACAGCCTTAGCCCGAGAGTTTGCCGATCCGAACATCGGGCTGGCCACCTGCCCTTATCGCGCCGTTGCGGGCCGGAGCCTGTGGTCCAATCTCGAAGCGGAAGGGATGAACACCGACTTTTTGGCGGGACTGTTGGTCGCGCGCATGATCGTGGGCGTGAAGTTCGCGGTCGGCCCGACATTGGCCGCGCGCAAGTCCGTGCTGGCAAAGATCGGCGGGTTCAACACGCTCAAGAATTATCTGGCGGAAGATTTCGTGCTCGGCAAGTTTGCCGCTCAGGCAGGTTTCGGTGTCATTCTATCGCGCAACATCGTGGAGCACCATATCGGGAGCGAACCTTGGAGCGTGAATGCCGCTCACCGCCTGCGCTGGGTTAGGAGCACACGGCGTTCTCGACGGCTCGGGTACATCGGCCAGCTTTTGACTCACCCGCTCCCCCTGGCACTAATTGTTTGCGCGCTCGCACCGGCCTGGTGGCCGGCGCTGGTCACAGCCGCAGCGTTTCGCGGCTTGGCCGCGTGGTCGACATCCAGGTGGATACTGCACGCCCGGCCCCGCTGGCATCTGGTGATCCTGCAGGACATTCTGAGCTTTGCGTTCTGGCTGGCGGGCTTCTTTGGAAACACGATCGTCTGGCGCGGGCGGCGATATTATTTGCACTCGGACGGCCGCTTCGAATTGCGGTAGTGAAAACAGATATCGTGTAATGTATAGGCTGCGGTTCAATGAGCGAAACCATCCAGAAGCTAACAATTGAGGGCTTCAAGTCCATCCGCAAGCTGGAGGATTTCGAGCTTCGCTCCTTGAATGTGCTGATCGGTGCTAATGGTGCCGGCAAGAGCAACTTTGTCAGCTTCTTTCGTCTTCTTAGGGAACTCATCGAACAGAGGCTGCAGGTGGCGGTCGCTACTGAAGGCGGAGCAGATGCGTGCCTATATCTAGGCCCGAAGATTACTCAACGATTCGTGGCCAAGCTTTATTTCGGGTATAAAGGATACGAATTCGCGTTAGTGCCCACGATTGACAACCGCTTCGTCTTTGCGGAGGAAACGATTATATCCCGCGTTAACCGCATCACTCGTACCTCTTTAGGCTCCGGCAACTTAGAATCCAAGCTGAGGGTGTACAAAGAGGAACCAGGAGCGTGGGATGCGTGGCAGGATGGGGCGCCCAACGTCTTCGATGCGATTTCGAGTTGGGTCGTCTATCATTTTCACGATACGAGCCTCACGGCTAGCGTTCGCCGCCAGAGGCCCCTCAACGACAATGTGGTTCTGCGCCCCAGTGCTGAAAACCTCGCGGCCTTCCTCTATCGTATACGCGACACCAATTCAACCGCCTACACGCAGATTCGCGATGTTGTACGTTTAGCTGCTCCGTTCTTCGATGATTTCCGGCTGCGCCCTGTCCCTACCAGCCCGGACATGATCCAACTGGAGTGGCAGCAGAAAGACTCCGACTATCCTTTCCTGGCAAACCAACTCTCGGACGGTACGCTTCGTTTTATCTGTCTGGCCACGGCGTTACTTCAGCCGCAACCTCCACCAACCATACTATTTGACGAACCCGAGCTCGGATTGCATCCTTATGCTTTGACGCTGCTCGGGAATCTATTCCGGCTAGTGGCTCAACGCCAGGGCAAGCAAATCATCATCTCTACTCAGTCTGCGCCACTACTAAACGAATTTGCACCTGAGGATGTGATCGTCGTTGAAAGGCACCTAGGGGAATCAACCTTCCGCAGGCTTGAGTCCGCACAGCTCTCTGAATGGCTTCAGGACTACACTCTCGGCGAACTGTGGCAGAAAAACGTTCTGGGCGGCCGACCCTCCGATGAGCGAACACCCGAGTTTGCTTCTGATGGCGGCAAACACGATTCGTGATCCGCGTTTATGTCGTAGTTGAAGGCCAGACGGAGGGATCCTTCGTTAGTGACGTTCTCGCGGAGATCTTCTGGCCCCACCAGGTCTACCTCAACCCAATCCTGCTGGGTGGCCACACGAGTTACGCTCGTGTCAGCAGAGACGTTCTCAAACTGCTCAAGCAAGATCCCGCAGCCTACTGTTCCACCATGCTTGACTTCTACGGATTGGGAAAAGGATTTCCTGGCACGCCGCTTCCGCCGAACCTTACGAACATTGGAAAAGTGCGCCGCATTGAAGACGCGTTCAAGGAAGACATCTGCAACCGCATCCGTGACTTCCGGCCGGACTTCAGATTCCTCCCCTACGTGCAGTTGCACGAGTATGAGGGGCTGCTTTTCAGCGACCCACCCGCGTTCGCGACGGCGATTAGGCAACCGCATCTCTCGCAACCCTTTCAGGTAATACGCGGCCAATTCCCTACACCAGAGGACATTAACGACGATGCCAATACGGCACCATCGAAGCGTGTCCTCCAAGCCTATCCGGCCTACAGCAAAGTAATCGACGGAACATTGGCAGCGCGCGCTGTCGGAATCCCTGCTATGCGGCGAGAATGCCCGCACTTCCGGAGTTGGTTAGAACGGCTCGAGACCCTCGAACTACCTGCCTGACTATCATGCCGATGTTTGCAGTAAAAGCCCATCTGCGGTATCCTGGAGAACCAGTTCTAGCCGTTCAACGTTTTGAAGAAACCACAAATGCGTCGGCCCGCGCTCGTTACTATCGGAATCATTTTGCTTGCATTCATCGCACTTCCAGGCTGTGGCGACAAGACTGTCTCGGCCGACAAGAGCGGCGCGGGAAAAGGCGGACGCGGCCGTGGCGGAGATCAAGGTCCAGTGCCGGTAGTCGTGGCCACTGTCGGCCAAAAAACCGTCCCCATCAATATCGATGTCATTGGAAACGTCGAGGCCTACTCCACCATCTCAGTCAAAGCCCAGATCGGTGGTCAGTTGACGGTCGTCTCTTTCCATGAAGGCGACTATGTAAAAAAGAATGATCTGCTGTTCACAATCGACCAGCGTCCCTATCAGGGGCAGCTCAACCAAGCGGAAGCGAATTTGGCGCGCGATACGGCCGCGCTGAGCCAGGCGGAAGCGAATCTGGCCAAGGACATGGCCAATGAGAAATACGCGCGAGTGGAAGCGGGCCGTTATCAGAAACTGGCCGACCAAGGCATCGTCTCCAAGGAACAGACCGACCAGATCGGCTCCAACGCGGACGCTCTTGCGCAGGCCGTGCTGGCCGATAGGGCCGCTATCGAAAGCGCCAAGGCGCAGATTATCTCTTCCAAATCCGCTGTCGAAAATGCGAAAGTCCAACTGAGTTACACCAGCATCGTGTCACCGATCGATGGACGCACCGGTAACATCACGGTCAAGCAAGGCAACATCGTCACACCCAACACCATGGAGTTGATGACGATCACCGAAATGGAACCCATCTACGTTACATTCTCGGTGCCCGAGGCGCAGCTCACCGATATCAAGAAGTACATGGCGCAAGGAAAGTTGTCGGTGTATGCGTCCCCTCAGGACAACGCCGCACACCAGGAAGCCGGTGTCTTGACGTTTATCGACAACTCGGTTGATTCCACCACCGGCACCATCAAGCTCAAAGGTACGTTCCAGAATGGCGACAAGCAGCTCTGGCCCGGCCAGTTCGTTCGAGTGACGCTGCGGCTCACAACACGGCCCAATGCGGTCGTGATTCCAAACCAGGCTATTCAAAACGGTCAGGACGGTCAGTTCGTCTACGTGGTCAAGGACGACATGCGGGTTGAGATGCGACCGGTGGTCACAAGCACGCGCGTGGATCAGGACCTGGTGGTGGACAGCGGTCTGAAGCCCGGAGAGACGATTGTCACCGAGGGCCAACTCAGGCTTGCGCCGAATACCCGCGTTCAAGTTCGCGATCGCAAAGCCGCGCCGGTAAAAGCCAGCTAGATTTGGCAGGTCGAGGACCTGCCCCACAACTGCAAATCACGCGCTATCTGGCATCAACCACCAGCGTCGACTTTACGTCCACGTGCTGGAATTGCATCGGAAAACTTCGGCCGTAATAATACGCGTCCCATTGGTCTTTATAATGCGACGATAATATCTGGCCGGATTCCCCGATCGTAAGGTTATTGAGGGACTGCTCCCAGTTTGAGAAATCCGCCACAAACCGCATGGACGGACCCAACCCCTCGTTGATCTGCTTGATGGTCGTGGGCGAGCCGCTCATGTCCACCGGCCCGACGTTGAAATACGATCCAATCAACGGCAACTGCGCTCCCACCGGGTGCCGGATTGTAAGCTCTTTGTATTTTCCGTAATCCCAGCGCTTGAAGTCGCCGCCCTGCATTCGCCGGCCTTCGGCGACCGCATCCACTAGAGCGCTCATGAGTGTCTCGTTCTTGTCATGGAACCAGCCCTGTGGATTTCCCAAAATATCCTGGACGATGGCCGGCGCCATCTGCAGCTCGTAGAGCCGCGAGTTGCCAGGCGAGGCTCGCTCCGCGATCCTCTTGCGAAGTTGCTGGAAGGCCAGCGTGACCACCAGCGGCGCCGCCATCTGCTTTTCCATTTGCCCGTTCCAGTTTCGAAGCTGCGCCACGGCGGCCTGCACCTCGGCCCCAGACGGCTTCTTGCGATCGTAAGCGGCTACAATCTCACGCGCCAGAAAATGTGAAAAGGCGGAGTAGACATCCTTTTGCACCGCCACCATCTCCGCCGGCTTCCAACCATCGTGGGCGGTGAGCTGCCCCCTAATCTCCAATGAGCGAAAGGGCGAAGCGAAGTTGCCGTGCACGCGGTACTGATAGTTCTGCGGAAACGGATTCTGGTTGGCGGTGATGATCCAGCCCTGCGGAGGATTGTAGAAAGCCGGCAACTCATCGAAGGGGATAAAACCCTGCCATTCAAAATTGCCGGAGCTTCCGTCCACCGGAACGTCACCATCGTAGGTCTTCCGAATCGGCAGCAGGCCGGTCGCGTGATAGCCGATATTCCCGTCCACATCGGCGTAGACAAAATTTTGCCCGGGGCCTGGGAACCGCCGGAGTGCCGCGGTGAACTCCGGCCAGTTGCGGGCACGATTTAAATCGAGAAAAGGCAACTGGAACGATCCAGGTTCGGCAGCGGTCCAGCGCAGCGCCAGATGGCGGCCATCCTCGGTGGCGCTCACCGGACCATGGCGCGTCACCCATTGCCGGAATTCGACCGGACGGGCCCCCTTCACCGGAATGTTCTCGGCTTCCAGACGCGCCTGCTCCAACTGACCGCGAAAAACGTAACGGCCACTGGCTGGATCCAATCGCTCGAGGTACAAATCCTGTACGTCAAAGCCGAGGTTCGTCACTCCCCAGGCGATGCGCTCATTGTGGCCGATGATCACACAGGGAACACCCGGCAGCGAAACGCCGATCACGTCCAGATCCGGCGCGCGTAAATGCACCTGATACCAGGTGGACGGGATTCCGAATTCCAGGTGCGGATCGTTCGCCAGGATCGGCTTACCGCTGGCGGTGTGTTTCCCGGAAATGGCCCACGCGTTTGACCCGGGCTGGAATTCGAAACCCGCGCGGGACGAAAACAGGAAATTGACTTTCGCCTGATCGCCCGAGGTTAACATAGCTTGCTTCTGCAGCTCTGTCCGCCAGGTAGTGGTCAGGTTGCGATACATCTGCAGCCCGCAAAGGAGACTGTCCACCACTGTCCAGGGCCGCGGATCGTAACGCAGCAGCGTAAATTCCAGCGGCAGGTTTCGGCGATGCGTCTCGATGAAATAGTTGACGCCGCGCGAGTAGGCAGCCATCACGGCGCGGTCGGCGACGGGCAGCGTCCGATACTGTTCCTCAGCTATGTGCCGCATCCTCAGACGTCGCGCCTCGCGATCCAGCTCGAGTGTCGATGGTCCGATCACTTCAGACAGCTCTCCGGCCGCCAGCCGCCGGAGCGCATCCATCTGCCATAGACGGTCCTGCGCGGTCACAAAGCCCTGCAGGAAAATTGCGTCTTCCCAATTCGCGGCGACAATGTGGGGTATTCCCAGCGCGTCTCTGGAGACCGTCGCCCGTGACGAAACCGGCGCTGAGATCCGCCCCGACGTCTTCGGCAGCGGACGATACGCCACCCAGTAAGTCGCGGCCAAAACCAACACGAGCAAAACCGCTATGCTCAAGTTGATGTACTTGAGAACTCTTCCGTGTAGCACTGGGAAAGCTCTAACGTACCATCATTGGGCCACCCGCCGCCCACGCTGACCATGCCGCTGCGGTTCATCATCCTCGTCGTAGTGTTGCTGTTGAACGGCTTCTTTGCCGCCGCCGAAGTCGCGCTTGTGTCCGTTCGGAAGAGCCGGCTGCGTGCTCTCGCAGCCGAGGGACAAGTGGGCGCTCAGGCCGCGCTCAACCTTCTGGCCAATCCGGCGCGACTGCTCTCGGTCACTCAAGTAGGCGTGACGCTCGCCAGCCTCGGACTCGGATGGGCAGGCGAGAACAGTGTCTATTCTCTTTTTCTATCGATCTTCCAGCCCTGGATGCCGTCTAAGCTGGACCCCGTGCTCCACGCCGTCAGTTTCGGCCTGGCATTTCTGCTGATCAGTTTCGCGCACGTCGTGCTGGGGGAGGTGGTGCCGAAGAACCTGGCGATCGAGAAAGCCGATCGTCTCGCCATCCTGGTGGCGCCCGCGCTACTCGCCTTTGATCGCATCTCCGCTCCGTTCGTTTATTTCGCGGCACGCTCGGCTGCCGCGCTTTCGCGCTGGATCGGACTGCGCGGGCTGCATACCGGCGGCGGCCACTCGGCCGAGGAACTGAAGTTCATCGTCAGCTCCAGCCGTCTGGAAGGCCATCTTCATCGCTTCGAGGAAGACGCGATCCAGGCTCTCCTCGAACTTCCCAATTACTACGTCCGCGAAATCATGGTGCCGCGCAACGCTATCGTCTCGGTCTCCGTGGACGCCGGCCTCGACCAGGTGATGCGGCGGATGCGAGAGAATCAGTACTCGCGCTTGCCCGTCTATGAAGGGTCGCCGGAACACATCATCGGCTACGTTCACTACAAAGACATCATGCGGATTTGGGAGGAGCGCCGAATGGCGGCCGAGCGGAATCGTGTCCTGCGTCCATTTCATCTTTCGCGCGTGCTGCGCAAACCGCTCGTAGTGCCCGAAACCAAACCGCTGAACGACCTGATCGACGAGTTTCGCAAGACGCACAAGCACATGGCTATGGTGGTGGACGAGTTCGGCACTATCGTCGGCCTAGTGACGCTGGAAGATGCGCTCGAACAAATTCTGGGCGAGATCGGCGACGAGCACGATGTAAAACGGCCTCGCCAGGCTGCCGAGTCGACAGTTCTGGAAGTGGAAGGCGCCACCACCATCCGCGACCTCGATACGCAATATGGGCTCGAGTTGCCCGGCGACGCGGGCTTCGAAACGCTGGCTGGTTTTCTACTTTTCCAGCTCGGCTACATTCCCAAGCCCGGCGAGTCGATAGAATATGGAGGCCGCCGGTTTACCATCCTGGATATGGACCACAACCGGATCGCGCGCGTCCGCATCGAGCGCTTGCAGGCGGCGCCGCAGCGCATGGGAGAACAAACCACCGCCGGCTAATCCACGGGTCTGTTATCGATTCCTTACTTTCATAGCGTGCAAGGAGTATTCTAGAAGTAAGGAGCTGCAAGAAAAAATGCCAATCGGCACGCTGACCAGCAAAGGCCAAATAACGATCCCAAAACAGATCCGCGAGCGCCTTCGCCTCGAAACCGGCCGAAGGGTAGAGTTCAATGTGGATTCCAAGGGCAACGTAATCCTGACGCCTCATAGTAAGGATATTCGCGCGCTCAAGGGGATTGTCCGCTCGCGCCCGAAGGGGCGTGCCGTCTCAGTGAAGGAGATGAATGACGCGGTCGCCGATGGCTTTTCCAAACGATGAGAAGCCTGGACACGAATATTTTGGTCCGATACCTCGCCGCCGATGACAAGAAGCAACTTGCCGTCACGGAAGAACTTGTTGAAGAGTGCGTGCGAAATCGCGAGCCGCTCTTCCTCTCGGCAATCGTTCTTTGCGAATTAGTCTCGGTCTTGGCCCGCAGCTATGGCCAGACAAAGCCAGAGCTGATTCGTGAGTTGGAAAAGATTCTTGAAACGGATCAATTCCGGATCGAGTATGACGCTTTGGTTCGGAGAAGTTTGCAGGCCTACCGGGCCGGCCGAAGGAATTTTTCTGACTATCTGATCGGAGAGATAAGTACACATCACGGCTGCCGGGACATTGTGACGTTCGACCGAGCCTTAAAAGGCTCCAGTGGTTTTACTGTTCTAGTTTAAAGAATTCGCCTTTGGTCGTGTCCTGCTCCGGAATCGACGCTGTCTCGCGAGGTACGGAAGTTTACTTGGCTGCCAACAATCCGCGCATACGCAGCCAATTCGCCAGCAACTCGGGCCACATCGCGAGCGCCGGGTCCCTCAACGCCAGCCCAACACCATGCGGTCCTCGTTCGAAGATGTGCATCTCCGCCGCCACGCCGGCCTTCCGCAGCGCGAGATAAAACAACACGCTATTTTCAACCGGCACGGTCTTGTCTTCGGTGGTATGAAACAGGAACGTAGGCGGGGTCTGCGCCGTCACCTGCAGCTCGTTCGACAGGCTCTGCATCAGCTTCGAATCGGGATTATCGCCCAGCAGATTATGTAGCGATCCCTGGTGCGTATAAGGGGTGGTGAACGAAATCACGGGATAACCGAGGACCAGAAAATCGGGCCGGCTGCCGGCGCGCTGGATCGCGTCGGGATCCGTTGCGTTTCCGTTATCGAAGTGCGTACCCATGGTCGCAGCCAGATGTCCTCCCGCTGAGAATCCCATCACACCGAGACGATCCGGCGCGATGCCATATTCGGTGGCGTGCGCGCGGACCAGCCGAATGGCTCGCTGTGCGTCGCCCAGTTCGATGGGGTGATGGTAGCGAGGTCCTAACCGGTACTTCAACACGAACGCGGCGATGCCGAGCGAGTTTAGCCAATTAGCCACCTGCCGCCCTTCGTGGTTGCTGGCCAGCGCCATATAACTTCCGCCCGGGCACACGATCACGCCTGTGCCATTGGCCTGATTCTTGACGGGCAAGAAGATGGTAAGGGAAGGTTGGTCGCTATCTTCGGCGCCGAGCGCGCCCGGAGCGCCGTTGGGCCAGAGCAAGACAGTGGCCGGTTCTTGCGCGCAGGCGAGCGCCGCAAGCAAAAAGAAAGAGAGCGCTAAACGCCAGTGATTTTGTGCTGCCACGGTTTGTGCGCGTCGCCTTCGTCGCGGTGCTCCACGCGATCGTAAAGATGCAAGTCCGAAGTCGTGCCCAGACTCTCGTTGTAGAGGCTCGGCAAACCCAGGCCTTCCTTCAGGTCTTCTTCGAAATTGTGGAGGCTTTTCAGTTGGGACGCCTGCGCCGGCACTCGCCGTCCGCTCGGAGTTTTCCAGAACATCTGGTAACCGGCGTTCACCAATAGTCCGATCTCATCGCCGATCATAAAACCGGCCCGATTCACATGCGGCCGCTGGCCCGATCTATCTTCGACGATCGCGCCGATGCCGTCACGACTCACGCGCGCGTGCCCCGCGTTCAGAAAATTCACGGTGAATCCGAGATTCTTCAAACCCTCGAGACGCTCTTTGAATCCAGGCTCGCGCGGCGTTTCTCTACGAAAGAACATGTACTTACTATAATGCCAGAGTGCCTTTTCTCCTGTCTTTAGACGAAGGAACCACCAGTGCCCGCTCCGCGCTGTACGACGAGCAAGGCCGCCGCTTCGCCCTGGAATCCACACCCATCGAATGCCGCTATCCTCAACCCGGCTGGGTGGAGCAGGACGCCGAAGAAATCTGGCGATCGCAGCTGGACGCCGCTCGCCGCACTGTCGCGCAGGCCCAAGGCGGTCCGAGGTCGATTGCCGCGCTGGGCGTCACCAATCAGCGCGAGACCACGATTGTCTGGGATCGCAAGACCGGGACGGCCGTGGCGCCCGCGATCGTCTGGCAATGCCGCCGCACAGCGGACTACTGCGATAAGCTGGCGTCCTCCGCGTGGGCCGCTTCGATCACGCAGAAAACCGGCCTGGTGATCGACGCCTATTTCTCCGGCAGCAAAATCCAGTGGATTCTTACGCACGTCCGGGATGCCGAGCGCAAGGCGCGCGACGGAGAACTGTTGTTCGGAAACGTCGACACTTGGCTGATCTGGAAACTGACCAATGGTGCGGTGCATGTCACCGACTATTCGAACGCCTCGCGCACCATGCTGATGAACCTAGCCACCGGCGAATGGGACCACGAGCTGCTCGATACCTTCGGCATCCCGCACGCGATGTTGCCGACGATTGTTCCCTCCAGCTTCGTCGTCGGCGCCACGGCGGCCGAACACCTTGGAGCTGAAATTCCGATTGCCGGAATTGCGGGTGATCAGCAGGCTGCGTTGTTTGGCCAAGCCTGCTTTCGGCCGGGACTTTCCAAGAACACTTATGGCACCGGCTGTTTCGCGCTGATGCATACCGGATCGCGACAGCCGGTCTCTCAGCATAAGCTGCTGGCGACGAGGGCCGCGGCTACCGACGCCACGCCGCAGTTCGCCATCGAGGGAAGCATCTTCATCGCCGGCGCGGCGGTCCAGTGGCTGCGCGATAAGCTGGGGATCATCAAGACGGCGGCGGAGAGCGGTGAACTCGCGGCATCGGTTCCCGATACCGGCGGTGTATACTTCGTACCGGCGTTCGTTGGACTGGGCGCACCGCATTGGGATTCGCAGGCTCGCGGTATGCTGTCCGGGCTGACGGCGGCGAGTGGCAAAGCGCAGATCGCACGGGCGGCACTGGAAGCAATCGCTTATCAGACCCGAGAATTGGTGGAAGCCATGGAGGCCGACAGCGACGAACAGCTCAAGGAACTTCGCGTGGATGGGGGCGCGGCCGCGAGCGATTTTTTGATGCAGTTTCAGGCTGACATTTTGGGGAAGCGAATCGTGCGGCCGGTCGATGCGGAAACTACTGCGCTCGGCGCAGCCTACCTGGCCGGGCTCGCGACCGGATTTTTCAAAAGCCTGAGCGAATTGGAACAGTTCTGGCGCGCCGACAAAGTATACGAGCCAACGATGAACGCGCAACGCCGCGAGGATTTGTATCGCGGGTGGAAGGCGGCCGTGGCTCGATGTCAGTACCGGCTACCGTAAGTGTTTGCCGAGAAAATCCGCCGAAGCCTGATAAGCCTGGATCCAGCGCTTGGTCGTCAGGAAGCCGTGGATCTCGTCGGGAAAGATCAGCTCTTCGAACTCGACGTGCTGCTTGCGCAGCGCTTCCACCAGCATCACGGTCTGCTGGAAGTTGACATTGCGATCGTCATCGCCGTGGATTAGCAACACCGGCGAACGCCAGGTGCTGACCGACGCCATGGGCGAGGACTCAAACGCGGTGCGAATATTCTGATCTCGCTCGGCATCGGCGGGTGTGATCGCACTGCGCAGTGAGCTCCAATCGTGGACGCCGTGGAAATCGACGCCGACGGCGAAAAGGTCGGAAGAGCGGGATAGTCCCAGAGCCGTGAGATATCCGCCGTAGGAGCCGCCCCACAGTCCGATGCGCTTAGGGTCGACATCCGGACGGCTGCGAAGATAAAGGCCGGCCCCGAGGACGTCGTTGAACTCGCTCGCGCCGGCGGCGCCGTAATTGAGCGCCTCACGGAAATCGAGACCGTATCCGATGCCGCTGCGATAATTCACAGCGAGCACGATGTAGCCCAGGCTAGCCAGATACTGATTCATTCCGTAGGCGTTGTGATAGTAGTCCATGTAATGCCAGCCCAGCAGCATTTGACGCCGCGAGCCCCCGTGGAAAAATACCATCGCGGGACGCTTCTCGCCCGGCGCTAAATCGGGCGGCAAGAAAAGCTGGCCGTGGATGCGCATCCCATCGGCGGCGGAGAGGATGACCTGCTGCGGGACTACCAAAGACGACGCGGGAAATTCGGACGGGATAGAATCCGGAGCGAGGTCGCGCACATCACGCCCGTCGATTTTGATGGCCGCGCGGGCTGGATTTTTTGCATCGGAACGCAGCATGGCAATGGCTTTTCCGTCGCTAGTTTCAACCGGCGACCACTCGATGCCTTCGCCGCGGGTTAACGGCGTGAGCCCTTCACCCAACACGGAGACTCGCCAGAGATGCCGGCGATCGATGTCGTCCTGATTGGAGGAGAACAGAACGGTCTTGCCGTCGCTCGAAAGCGAAACGTGCTCGGTCTCGAAATCACCGTTCTCGTTCAGCGGCGTGGGTGCGTCGCCGTGGATCGAAATCGCGTAGAGGTGCGTGTAGCCGGTTTTCTCCCACGGGAAGACGATGCGATCACCCGCGCCCCAGAACAATTGATTTTCGGCGACCATGGCATGGAATGCGCTGCCCGGGCCTGCGGCGGCATGCCAGAGCTCGCGGCCATTTCCGGAATCGACGGCCGCGAAACGAATCGACCAAGGCTCGGCGGTTCGGCGCGGACCGAAGAAGATGGTGCGCATCGAAGTCGGCTGGCGGATGAAGGCGACCTGTTTTCCATCCGGCGACCAAACCGGGTTGGAATCGCGATCGACACTGGGATCGAGATAGAGCAGCGATTTCGCCTTGAAGTCGTAGACTCCGACGAAGGCGTGCTCGGATCGATTGGTGACAAAGGCGAGCTTCGAACCATCGGGCGACCAGCGCAGCTCATCGGCCTGACCTTTGGCATGAATCAATTGCGCGGGCTTGGCGTTTTCTTCGAGGCCCACCGACCAGATTTCATTCTTTCGAAGAAAGATTATGCGATCGCCTTGGGGCGAAATGGCCGGCTCGTTTCCCTCGGCGATTTTGCGCGGCGCGCCGCCAGCGATCGGAATAATCCAGATATCCTGCTCGACGCCCTCGGGCAGGCTGGCTGGATTCGGGTTATCGCGATGGGTTTCGAAGTCGCCGCCGCGAACGTAGAGGATGGAGCGGCCGTCGGGAGTGAATGTGATTTGGTCGATCTCCTGGCCGTCGTCATCGCGGTAATTGGTAAGCTGGCGGCCCTTGTAATCCGGGGCTTCGGCGGCCCAGAGGTTGCGCGCGCCTTTTTGATTCAATACCCAGGCGATGGCGCCGCCCTTGGGGGATGCAGTAAGGTCGGTCGGGAACGGCGCGCTCATAATCTGTTCGAGAGTGAAGTGTTTGGCGGGCGCGGAGAAGGCGACAGTACAGGCGATAACAGCGGCTAGGGAAATCCGGAAAGTCATAAACTAATTGTATGACGCGGCCTAATTATATATAGTGCCTCTATGCTGAGCTACTCAAAAGGGCGGGACGTGCTGCTGCTGGAGGACACGATCTCCCAAGTCTTTCAGAAAACGGCCCAGCGTTTTCCAAACCACGACGCGCTGATCGTTCGCCACCAAGGCGTCCGGCTGACGTTTGCGCAGTTGGCCGTCGAGATGGAAAGCTTGGCGCGCGGCTTGACGGGCTTGGGGCTCGGCGCCGGGGATCGGATCGGCGTGTGGTCGACCAACTGTGTCGAATGGGTGTTGTTGCATCTGGCGTGCTCGCGCATCGGCGCTGTACTGGTGAATGTGAACCCGGCGTATCGGGCGTATGAGCTGGCGTTCGTACTTCGCAGGTCGGGAATGAAGGCGCTCTTTCTTTTGGAAAAGGACACCCGCTCGGATTATCGAGCAATCCTGCAAGAGGCGACGAGCGGCCAAACGCTGCCGCTTCAGCACGTCATTTACTTCGGGACAGATTCGTGGCGCGAGATGCTGGACCACGGCAGCGAGATCCCGGGACGCGGCGCGTCGCCCGACGAAGTCATCAATATTCAGTACACGTCGGGCACGACCGGGTCGCCCAAAGGAGTTCTGCTGACGCACGGGAATCTGGTGAATAATGCGGTGGTTTGCTCACTGGGGATGAAGACCACCGAGCGCGATAAGATCTGCGTGCCGGTACCGCTTTACCATTGCTTCGGCTGTGTGATCGGCACGCTGGTTTGCATGGTGACGGGCGCAACGCTGATCCTACCGTCGCCGACATTCGATGCGTTGGCGACGATGCAGGCTATCCACGACGAGCGCGCGACCACGATTTATGGTGTTCCGACCATGTTCATCGCGGAGTTGGGGCATGCGGAATTTTCGCGGTTTGATTTTAGTTCGCTGCGCACAGGGGTGATGGCCGGCGCTCCGTGTCCCATCGAAGTGATGAAGCGGGTGGTGAATGAGATGCACTGCGCTGCGATGACGATCGCATATGGGCAGACCGAAAGCTCGCCGGTGATCACGATGTCGGGCGTGGATGACAGCGTGGAGCATCGCGTGTCGACCGTGGGACGCGCATGCCCGGCGACTGAAGTCAAGATAGTTTCCGGGACGGGCGAAACGGTGCCGGTGGGGGAACAGGGTGAGCTTTGCACGCGTGGATATCTGGTGATGAAGGGTTACGATCAGGAGCCGGACGCGACGGCGCGAGCAGTCGATAAAGATGGATGGCTGCACACCGGCGATCTGGCGACGATGCGGCCGGATGGATATTTCCGAGTGACCGGACGCGCGAAGGACATGATCATCCGGGGCGGCGAGAACATTTATCCAAGGGAAGTGGAGGAGTTTCTCTACACCCATCCCAAGGTGGCGGACGTGCAGATTGTCGGGCTACCGGATGAAAAGCTGGGCGAGACGGTGGCGGCCTGGATCCGGTTAAAGGAGCCGGCGACCGAGGATGAGATCCGGGATTTTTGCCGCGGGAAGATTGCGCATTTCAAGATTCCTCAACATATCCGTTTTGTCGATTCGTTCCCGATGACGGTGACGGGGAAGATTCAAAAATTCAAGATTCGCGAAGTCGAGATCAAGGAGCTAGGGTTGGAGGGGGTGGCGGAGATTCAGACGGCGTAGGACCGCTTGTTTTGGTCGCGCCTCGGTATGATCGCGACGACAAAGGAGCCTACGATAACCGTACTGAGCAGACCCGAGCTAAGGAGGCAGAATGTTAGCTGAGACCGCAAAAGCCTGTGGGGTTCTTCTATAAGGAATACATCAGGATTCTCGGGATAGAAGTATACTCGGACGGACGATCCGACATGATATCCGTAGCCTCCGAAAGTACGTTCATGGCTCACGCCATCGATGGAAAAACGCACTGTCACCGACATATGATCTGCCGGCTCTGCTCTTGTCACGATGCCGATTGCAAAGCCCGACCGATGGGCCACTAGAAGCATGCTTCGAAGGTTAATTAAGGTCGCGAATATCCCAGTCGAAACAACGAATACGCTTACCCATAACACGGCTGCGGCCAGTTTTGTATTTACAAACATAGTAAGGCCGAGGTCAGGACAAGTTCGTATACCTCAGCGGGGCTGGGTGACGACGTCGATCAGAGCCGGCTCGCCCTTCATCGCGACTTCGACGGCGCGGCCGAGAGCGGGGCCGAGATCCTTGGGATCGGTGATGGGGCCTTGGGCATACACGCCCATGCCCTGCGCGATCTTGGCGTAGTCGATGTTGGGATTGTCGAGCGTGGTGCCGATGCCGCAGTTATCGATTCCGCGTTGGTGCCGATTGGCCATGCGCTGCAGATGCATGAGCTCCTGATGATAAGCGCGATTGTTGTGCACGACACTGAGGAGCGGGATTTTGTGATGCGCGGAGGTCCACAAAATTCCTGGGGCATACATGACGTCGCCATCGTTCTGGAAGTTGACGGTCAGGCGGCCGTGTTTTCGATTGGCGATGGCCGCGCCGGTTGCTGCAGGAGCACCGTATCCAATGCCTGCTCCGCCGGCTCCGCCAATATATTGGTAGTGCTTGTCGAACGCCCACAGCCGCAGCGGCCAATTGCTGATGGATGAAACGGCTGAGACCACGGACCAATCCTTATCCTTAATCTGCGCCCACATTTCGGCCGACAGGCGCGAAGTACTGATGGGGCTGGCGTCCCAGGCGTAGGCGGCTTCAGTGCGGGCGCGCTCGACCGCTTGCTGTTTGGCGGTGGCGAGTTTGGCGCCGCGGTCCTGAAGGGCGCGCTTTCGATCGGCGTTGATCAAACGCTTGACCTCTTCGGTAAGGGCGGGCAGCGTGGCTTCGGCGTCAGCAGCGATAGCGAGGTCGACTTCGGGGAAGCGCTGGAAGTCCTGATAATTGCTCTTAGTGTAAAGATCGACGGAGGTGATGCTGATCAGCTTCGCGCCGGATTTGGTCATCGGCTTCGAGGTGCGATGCAACTGGTCGCGATAGGAATTGACGGTGCCCCAGAAGTCGGTGAGTTCCAGCCCGACGATCACATCGGCGTTGGCGATCAGCGCGCGGCTGCGATCGGTATGGTTGAGCGCGTGGCGCGTGGGGAAGTTCATCCGCTCGGCTTGATCGATGACGGGCGCCTGCAGGACTTCCGCAAGTTCAACCAAGTGCTGCATGCCGGCGGGAGTTCGAGCGACACGACCGGCTACGAGCACCGGATTCTCAGCGGCGACTAAAAGCTTCGCGACCTCGGCGACGGCGCCGGAGTCACCCTGGGGCGGTGCCGGAATCACGAGCTTAGGTATGTGCAGACGGGCATCGGGCGCGATCGCATTCTCCTGCAGGTCGCCATCGGCGACCAGCACGACCGGCAGCATGGGCGGCGTCATCGCGATCTTATAGGCGCGCACCGCGGATTCGGCGAAGTGGGTGAGCGAGGCCGGGTTGTCATCCCATTTGATGAAGTCGCGAACCATCGAGGCGGCATCCTGCACGCTGTGATTCCATTCGGCTCCGGGGCGACGCGAGGTGGCATCCATCAGGTTGCCGAGAACCACGAAGACGGGCACGCGGTCGCAATAGGCGTTATAAAGCGCCATGGAGGCATGCTGCAATCCGACGGTGCCATGAGCAAAAACGCAGGCCGGCTTGCCCTCGATCTTGGCGTATCCGTGGGCCATGGCTACGGACGATTCTTCATGGCAGCAGGTGATGAATTCGGGGCTTTTGTTGCCGCCATAGACGGTGATAGATTCCTGCAAGCCGCGAAAACTGGAGCCGGGATTGGCGAAGATGAATTCGAATCCGAGCGACTTGATGATGTCGACCATGAAGTCCGAGCCGGGCCGATCCGCGGTGAGCACCTCGACATTGGGTGTGGGATCGGTTTCGGCCGGCGCTGGGCGAGCGGCGGCATAGCGCGGCGGCGCGGCGGCCTGCTGCGCCTGAACAGTTTGCTGGCCGGTGGCGAGCGCGGCGGCACCTCCAGCGGCGCCCTTCAAGAAATTGCGCCGAGCGATCGAAATCTTCTTAGATTTTGCCATGCTGCTCCTTTACTCAGGCGACCTGGCTTCGAGCCGAATTTGAGGCAAGTATAGCACCGACGCACGTTGAAATTTGCAGCTAGGTCGCGGCCGGAATCGACTGGGGTGACGCGAAGCGCTCAGCGAGCATCGAGAGCGCCCAGGTCCAGCCATCCTTGTGCTGACGCCCCAGTTCGTCGTCCGGAACGCCGGAGTGGCGCAGAGTGACCTCGGTTTGGTCGCCACGTTGCTGGAACGTGACGGCCACGATGGACTCGACTCCTTTGGTGGCTTCAGAGACCCAGGTGTACTCCACTTTTTGGGGGCGTTCGATCGAAACGAAACGACCGTAATGGGGCCAAGTTCGACCCTCGTGCTTCACGGCGAAATAGAAAAGGCCGTCGATGACGGGGTGCAGGATGACGCGCTCGGCGCCGTACCACGGCCCGCCGGGACTCTGGGGATCGATCCAGACGTCGAAAACGTTTTCGGCAGGCGCGGAGATCAAGCGGGTGACGGTTATATCGATGAGCTTCATTGTGATTTCTCCTGTTTTGCGGCGAAGAATCCGTGGAGTCGATCGAGGCGGGCATTCCAGAATCGCTCATACCGCGAGATCCAGAGCGCCACTTCGCGCAGAGGTTCGGCGGATAACTCGAGCGTATTCTCGCGACCGCGGCGAGTACGCCGCACTAGACCGGCCCGCTCCAGCACGCGGACGTGCTTGCAGACACCGGTGAGCGACATCGAGAAGGGAGCGGCAACGTCAGAGATCCGAGCCGGTCCACGAGCGAGGCGGCTGATGATAGCCCGGCGGGTCGGATCGGAAATGGCGACGATGACATGGTCCAGGTTAGATGCCATGAGATAGTGAACCTATCGGTTCACTATTGCACGGGGCGAGCGGGAAAGTCAACAGGCGTGTAGCTCGGAAAACGGTGTCGCGACGAGTCGCGACACGGCACGCTGAGAGCGTGCGCCACAAAGGTCAGGCAATGGAGCGGACTACGCCACCGTCTACGCGTAGGGCGGTGCCGTTGATGGCTGACGCGAGCGGGCTGCAGACGAATGCGACCGCCACGGCAACCTCCTCGGGAGTGGCGAAGCGCTGGATGATGGAACTGGGGCGGGCGCTGCGAAAGAACTCGCGCTCGAAGGAATCACGATTGGTGCCTTGATCCTTCGCCAGCTTGTCCACGAATTCGACGACACCTTCAGAGGCAGTAGGACCGGGAAGGACGGCGTTGACGGTGACCGCGGTGCCGGCGGTGGTTTCGGCGAGGCCTCGCGAGATGGCGAGCTGAGCGGTCTTGGTCATACCGTAGTGGATCATCTCGGCCGGAGTCTGGAGACCGGATTCACTGGAGATGAAGACAATGCGGCCCCAATTGTTTTGGCGCATGGAACGGATGTAGTGACGGCTGAGGCGCACACCGCTGAGCACGTTGACCTCGAAGAAGCGGCGCCAATCGTCATCGGTGATCTGCTCGAAAGGCTTGGGCTCGAAGATCCCGAGGTTGTTCACCAGGATGTCGACGGTAGGGAATCGGGCGATTACCTGGGAAGCTCCGGCTTCGGTCCCCAGGTCGGCGGCTATGCCATGCGCTGCGCCGCTTTTCTTTATGGCCTGGTCGACACGCGGCTGCGTGCGGCCATTCACGATGACCGCTGCGCCCTCCTTTACTAGAGCGTGCGCGATGGCCAGTCCGATGCCGGCGGTGGAACCGGTTACGAGCGCGGTTTTGCCTTTGAGTTGAAGGTCCATATTCGATTAGATGCTCACGGGTATAAGATGGCGTCGGGTGCGAAACCTTGGAGGTCGGCAGGCACGGGTTGCGGCGTGTAGTAACCGCGCAGACGGGTCGCGGGGAAATAATAGTGGATCATCGGGAGGTCGTTCTGGGGAACGAGCAGCGCCTTGTTAGCGAGATTAGCTTGACGGATGTGTTCGAGGACCGCGGCGGGATGAGGGTCGGGCTGGACAGGATGGGTGGCCGCTTCATTAACGGCGGTCGCGAAGAGGCCGGCGACGAGCAAGCCGGCAATTCCGAAAGCGGCTGGTCTACGAAGCGAGGCGAGAAATGGAGCAAGGGTTACGGCAGCAAAAAGATCGAGGGCGGGCATGAAGGGAAGCGAGTAACGAGCTGTGTCGCTCAAGACGCGCGCCGTGGCGGCCAGCATGAGGATCGCAAAGATCAGTATCGGGTAGTCGAGCCGATGGTCCTTGTGCCAGGGCCGGCGAAGATAAAGAATCAGAGCGCAGACAACGACAGTCCATTCGAGCGGCGAGCTGAGGAGGCGGTTGCGCCAGATCCCAAAGAATCCAACGTCTCCCCAAGATCCTTTTCGAGCCAGCGCGAGGTAGGCCATAAACAGGTAGGACTTTACAAACGTCAATTTGAAGATGGCGGATGGCCAGACGATCAACACGGTAACAATGAACAACATTAGCGACCGGGCGGCGAGCCGCCAATTCATTTCAAGGCGATCGCGTTCGATGTAGCCGCAAACGGCGACGGTGAGAACAGCGACGAAGGCGACTTCCAAGGTGCAGAAGGCGAGCGCAGCCATCACGACCGCCGCGTACCAAGAGGAGCGCCGGCCGGTGGCCACGGTCTTCGCGAGAAAGATCAAGCAGCAGAGGTAGCAGAGAGCAAAGAGCTGATGAGGCGCGAGCTCAGTGGAGCGGAAGACGGTAAAGCTCGACAGGAACAGCACGCCGGCGAGGAGGGCGGCGGGCAGACCTAGCGAACCGGGGCAGAGCCACAAGCATCCGAAATAAATCGCGAGGAGGGTGAGCGCGGGGATGATCAGCATGGCAGCGCGGACATCGTGTTCGTTCAATCCCAGGCGCGAGATGGGGATGAGGAAGTAATGATAGAGCGGACCGTGCCAGTGCCGGTAGAACAGGACATCGTTGCTCTGGCGGATGAATTCCGATAGCTCCTGGCGGCCGGCCTGCTTGCCGCGGCTCAAGCCGATACGCAAGAAAGTTGGGAGTGAGAGGGTGGGCGTGTCGGTCCAGTTCGCAAAATATCCGAGCGAGGCGGCGTACATGTAATCGGCTTCGTCATAGACGTAAGGGTCGGGCGAAACCTTATTCGTGATCAGAAACAGCAGAAGCGCCACCAGGGCGGCGGCCGCGAGAAGGTGCTTCATGAAGGGGCTGGCCGAGTTCCAATTTAGCATGCGAGGCTGATGCTCAGGGCTGGGGCGCGGGACACGGTTAGAATGAGTAGATGTCTACCGCAGCCGATGCCAGCAAGCCGGGCTTGCATAATCTCTCGCGACGGCAACTGGCGGGAACCATAACCGGCTTACTGCTGACGCTGCTGCTGGCGGCGCTCGACCAGACCATCGTGGGCACGGCGATGCCGCGAATTATCGCGCAGCTGAACGGCTTCGACCGTTATCCGTGGGTGACGACTGCTTATTTGCTCACGTCGACTATCGCGGTCCCGATCTTCGCCAAGCTATCGGACATTTACGGACGCAAATGGTTTTTCCTGGCGGGGAACGTTTTGTTCGTCGCTTCCTCGGCGTTTTGCGGGGCGGCCGGTGAAATGCGTTGGTTGCCGGGCGACGGTATGACGCAGCTTATCGTGTTCCGCGGAGTACAAGGGCTGGGGGCGGGGATCGCGCTGGGACTGTTGTTCACGATCATCGGCGACATCTTCGCGCCCGCGCAGCGCGCCAAGTATCAAGGTCTGTTCGCGAGCGTGTTCGGTTTGGCGTCGATCTTCGGTCCGACGCTGGGCGGCTGGATCACAGATCAATTTTCGTGGCGCTGGACATTCTATGTGAACTTGCCGGTGGGGCTGTTGGCCGCGGCGGCCATCTTTTTCGAGTTCCCCTATTTTCGCCCGCATGGAGTCCGCCGGAAGATCGATTGGTGGGGCGTATTTACACTGACTGCCGGACTGGTTCCATTACTGCTGGCGCTGACGTGGGTGACTGACTATGGCTGGGGATCGCAACGAGTGCTGTCGCTGCTGGCCATCGCGGCAGCAATGCTGGGCGCGTTCCTGTTCGCCGAGACGCGAGCCGTGGAACCGGTGCTGCCGCTGTCGCTGTTTCGCGATCGGATCATCGCAGTGTCGACCATTGCGGTGTTTCTGTTCGGCATGGGGATGTTTGGAGTGATCGTTTATGTTCCGCTCTTTATGCAGGCGGTGCTGGGCGTCTCGGCGACGCGCTCGGGATCGCTACTGACACCGCTGATGCTGGCGTTTGTGGTGGCGAGCATGGCATCGGGAAACATCATGGCGCGGACTGGACGTTACCGCATGATGGCGCTGGTGGGTTCAGGGCTGGCGATGGTGGGCATGTTTCTGATGGCCGCGATGGACGGGAACACGCCGCAGTGGGTGGTGATTCGCAACATGATCATTGCCGGGCTGGGGATGGGCATCGCGCAACCGATCTACACTTTGGCGGTGCAGAATGTCGCGCCGCCGGCGCAGATGGGTGCGGCCACGGCATCGACGCAGTTCTTTCGCTCGATCGGCGCAACGCTGGGCGTAGCGGTTTTCGGATCGGTACTGCTGACCATGTATCACGACCGCTTTCAACACAGCATTCCGGCGGGAGCACCGGCGCGACTGGTGTCGTTGTTCGATAATCCGCTGCAGCTTCAACGGGGCTTGTCGGCGATGGGACTGCCGCCGGGCGCGATGGCGATGCTGCAACAGCTTTTGGGGAACGTTCGACAGGCGTTGCTGGCGGGGTTGCACTCGATCTTCGTGATGGGCGCGGTCCTGATGGTGGTGGCGGTGGCGGTGAATTTTTTCCTGAGGGAAGTTCCGTTGAGGAAGAAGCATCATGCGCCGGTGGGGGAGAGTTAGGAAGCGGGACGAGGGCGTCCCGCGCGGACGAAGGCGTCCGCCGCACATGCAAGCTACGAGCGACGCTCGGCTTCCTGCGCATCGACCACCGCGATGGCGGCTACGTTGACGATCTCGTTGACTTCGGCGCCGCGCTGCAGCACATGCACGGGTTTGGAGAGGCCGGTAAGGATCGGGCCGACTGCCTCGGCGGCTCCTAAACGCGACAGAAGTTTGTAGGCGACGTTCCCCGCTTCGAGATTCGGAAAGATCAGAACGTTGGCACCTCCTTTGAGCGAGCTGAAGGGGTAATCCTGCTCGATAATTTCGGGCGCGACGGCAGTGTCCGCTTGCATTTCGCCATCCACCATCAGCTCCGGCGCTCGCTTCTTGATCAGCTCCACGGCTTTGCGGACCTTGTCCGCAAGCGGATGCCGGGCGCTGCCGAAGTTAGAAAAAGAGAGCAAGGCGACGCGCGGCTTCACGTCGAAGCGCTCGGCGGTTTCGGCGGCTGAAATCGCGATCTCGGCCAGGTCTTCGGCGGAAGGCTCGATGTTCACGGTGGCGTCGGCGAAGAAATAGACGCCGTTCAGCGTAATCATCATGTAGAGTCCGGCGACGCGGCGCAGTCCCTCGCGAATGGGGATTACTTCGAGACCGGGGCGAATGGTATCGGGATAGTGCTGGGTGAGGCCGCCGACCAGCGCATCGGCGTCTTCGAGCGCAACCATGATGGAGCCGAAATAAGTGTGATTCAGAATCAGTTGGCCGGCTTCTTTGCGAGTGACTCCTTTTCGCTGCCGCAGGCGGAAAAGTTCGTCGGCGTAGCGGGCGCGATCGAGCGATTGGGCAGGATCGACGATCGATACTGAGCTGAGAGTGAGCTGAAGGTCGGCCATTCGCTCCCGAATCACGGCTTCGCGGCCGAGCAGGATGGGCAGGGCGATCTTCTCGTCGATCAGAATTTGAGCGGCGCGCAGAATCTTGCTCTCCTCGCCTTCCGGGAACACGACGCGCTTGGGCTTTTGCTGAGCCTTGTGGATCATGATGCGCATGACGCCGTGTACTTTGCTCTGGCGCCGCTCGAGCTCGTCCCGATAAGCGATGAGATCCACCTGCTCGCGCGCGACGCCGGAATCCATCGCGGCCTTTGCGACTGCGGAGGCTTCGCGCAGAAGGACGCGGGGATCGAAGGGCTTGGGAATGATATACTCCGGCCCGAAACGGAGGCGCTCGACACCGTAGGTGCGGCTCACCGAATCCGGCACTTCTTCGCGGGCGAGCTCGGCGAGGGCCTGGGTGGCGGCGAGCTTCATGGCATCGTTGATGGTGGTGGCACGAACGTCCAGAGCGCCGCGAAAGATGAAAGGAAAGCCAAGCAGATTATTCACCTGATTGGGATAGTCAGACCGGCCGGTGGCGACGATGGCGTCGGGCCGGGTTTTCACTACCACGTCGTAAGGGATCTCGGGATCGGGATTGGCGAGGGCGAAGACAATGGGGCGCTCGGCCATGGCCAGCAACATTTCGGGCGTGACGCAGTTGCCCACTGACAATCCGATGAAGACGTCGGCGCCGCGCATGGCTTCCGAGAGAATGCGCATATCGGTCCTGCGAGCGAAGCGAGCCTTGTAGGGATTCATTTCCACGGCACGGCCCTCGTACACCACACCGGCAATGTCACACATGATGATGTTTTCGCGCTTCATGCCTAGGTTGATGGCATGTTCGGCACAAGCGATGGAAGCCGCGCCTCCGCCGTTGCACGCCACCTTCACCTGGTCGATTCTCTTGTTGACCAAGATCAAGGCATTCAGTAGCGCGGCGCCCACGATGATGGCGGTCCCATGCTGGTCGTCATGAAAGACCGGGATGTGCATGGTGCGCCGCAGCTCTTCTTCGACGATGAAACAATCGGGAGCTTTGATGTCTTCCAGGTTGATGGCTCCGAAGGTGGGCTCGATCATCTGGCAGGCGCGAATGACATCCTCGGGATCACTGGCGGAGAGCTCGAGATCGAAGACGTCAATGTCGGCGAAACGCTTGAACAGGACGCCCTTGCCCTCCATGACCGGCTTGGCGGCCAGGGGTCCGATATTTCCCAAGCCGAGCACGGCCGTGCCATTAGTCACCACCGCCACCAGGTTGCCTTTGGCGGTATATCGATATGCCAAGTCGGGCTGCTTTTCGATTTCGAGGCATGGAATGGCGACCCCGGGGGTGTAGGCCAGACTGAGATCGCGCTGGGTGGAGCAGGGTTTGGTGGGGGTAATGGAGATCTTCCCCGCGGGCGCAGAGGCGTGGTAATCGAGGACATCTTCCGGGCGGATGTTCATGTGACTTCATTTGTAGCAGGATGAGCCCAGGAAGCGCTGGCGGGAATTCTTTGTATTCTGTGGTTTGGTCAAACATGGCTGATGCACGATCATCCGCTGAACTGCGCTGGCATCCTTTGTTGCGGGAATGGGTGGCGGTAGCGACCGAGCGCCAGGGCCGTCCGCAATTACCGGAGGATTGGTGTCCGTTCTGTCCAGGGTCGGGGCGGGTGCCGGACGACTACGACGTTCATCTTTATCCCAACGATTTTCCGGCGTTCAGTTTTGAGAACCCGCCGTTTTCGGCGGAGCCGGGTTTGTTCAAGAGCACCGGTGCGAGAGGCGCTTGCGATGTCGTGCTCTATTCTCCAGATCATCGGCTGCTTCCCTCGCAGTTGGCGGTGGAGCAATGGAGGAAGGTGATCGATTTGTGGACCAAGCGGACAGTTGAGCTGTTTGCCAATCCGGAAGTTAGGTATGTATCGGTGTTTGAGAACGCCGGGGTCGCAATCGGGGTGACCATGCCGCATCCGCACGGACAGATCTATGCATTCCCGTTTATTCCGCCGCTGGTTCAGACGGAGCTGGATTCGGCGGAGCAGTATTTTCACGAGAGGTCGGAGTGCCTGTACTGCCGGATCCTGGCTGACGAGATAGAAGACGGGCGGCGGCTGGTGGCGGAAAACGATAGCTTTGTGGCTTTCCTGCCATTCTACGGGCGGTTCCCGAGCGAAATGCAGATTTGCGCGCGGCGTCACTTGGGCGCTTTACAAGAGCTTAGCGCAGCGGAGCGCGGCGACCTGGCTGCGCTGCTGAAAATCGTGCGGCAGAAATACGACAACCTGTATGGTTTTCCGATGCCGCTGATGATGTTGCTACGGCAGCGGCCAGCGCCGGGAGAGCATCCCTATTTCCATTTCCACGTGGATTTTCTGCCGATCCAAAGGAGCGCGACGAAGTTAAAGTACCTGGCAGCGGTCGAGAGCGGCTCCGGAACGTTTCTGAATGACACTCGGGCCGAGGAGCAGGCAGCGCTGATGAGGGAAGCCGATCCGAAGGCGGAGTAACAGCGCTCTGGTATTGTGGGGTAGGTAATAATACGCTAGTAATATACCCTGGATAGCAGTGCTACTATGAAACGGGGTGGATGAAATGGTACCGGCTCCCGCATCTCCGCCATCGAAGGTTTCTACACATCAACGAATTCTGCAAGCGTCCAAGAAATTGTTTGCGACCCGGGGCTACGAGCACACCAGCACGTCGGCAATTGCGCGACAGGCTGGGACCAGCGAATCACAGCTCATGAAGCATTTCGGGAGCAAGGCGGGGCTCCTGGAGGCGATCTTCAACGAGGGATGGGGCGGAATCACGGAAGAGGCTCGGACCGCCAGCCAGAATCTGACCTCGCCGGTTGAGAAACTGGGAGCAATCGCGGCCTGCGTGTTGCGCCGCCTGGAATCGGACCAGGAGTTGAAGCTTCTCATGCTGCTGGAAGGACGGCGGATTCGCAAGGAAGGGCCGGTGGTGGCGTTGACCGACGGCTTTCTCGGATTCGTCGGTTTGATCGACAGCGTCGTAGTGGAGATGCGCGCGATGCATCTGCTTCGGCCGGAGCTCAATCCGCAGGCGGTCCGGTCGGCGCTCATGGGGATGCTGGAAGGGATGATGCGCGACCGCTATCTGGCCGAACAGGTCCGGTTCCCGGCCGACTTCCAAGCGGTCCAGCTTCAGGAGATTTTGGGACTGGTCATGGGTTCCTTCACTGTGCGTGGGGGATAGGCGCCCGTAAAATCGGTATTTGAGTGTACTGTCCCTAATTTTTGGGCGTCCAATCATTCTATGCTCAATTCCTGGAAAGCAGTTCGCGTACTACTCCTGTCGGCCGGCGCCATGGCACTGGCAAACGCCGATACTATCGTGTTCACCAATGGAGACAAGCTGATTGGGCATTTCGTGCGATCAACTAGTACTACCGTTACTTTTAAGAGCGACGCGCTAGGCGATTTGACGATCGATTGGGGCAAGGTGAAAGAACTGGAGACCTCCGCCAAGGTCGCCGTGATCCGCAAGGGCGTGAAACTCCGCAGGAAAGAGACTCCGTCGGATATTCCGCAGGGAACGCTAGCGGTGCAGGATCAGAAGCTGCAGGTCACCCCGGCTCCGGGCGCGCCCCCTCAATCGATACCCGTCGCCGATACGGCGGTGGTCCTGGACCAGGGCGCGTTTCAAAAAGCAATCACGCGCACGCCCGGCTTTTTGTCCGACTGGACCGGGACGATCACCGCCGGCGCCACGCTAGTACAGGCGACGCAGACCAACCGGACCTTTACCGGAGCAGTCAGCCTGGTTCGCACCGAACCGGCCGAGAACTGGCTGGATCCGAGCTATCGCACGTCGTTCGCCTTCACGGAATCATACGGCGTGCTGACGCAGCCGGCAACTCCGTCCATTAAGACTTCGATTTTCCACGCGTCTGGGGAGCAGGATGAATATTTCACGCCGGTGTTGTTCGGCTTCGGGCAGGCGGATTTCGATCACAACTTCTCGCAGGGCCTCGATCTTCAGCAAACCTACAACGGCGGAATCGGGTGGACCGTGATCAACACTTCGGCGCAGGAGCTGGATTTGAAAGGGGCTATGAGTTACATCCGGCAACAGTTCGCCGCCGGATCGAACCAGAGCCAGCCCACGAGCATGAATCTGATCGGCGCCACTTTCGGGGAGCATTATCATCGCAAGCTGCCGCGCGGCGTAGGGCTGGATGAAAGCTTGTCGGCCACTCCGGCGTTCAACAATACGCACGCGTATTCGGCGGCGTTCACCACTCTGCTCACGATGCCGGTTTACAAGCACCTGAGCGGGTCGACGGGCGTGATCGATACTTTCTTGAACGATCCGCCAACCGGGTTTAAGAAAAATTCATTCCAGTTTACGTTGGGGCTGACTTACTCGTTGCAGTAGCTAAGTGATATCCAGAGGCACTACTGCAGATCGACCGTGAAGCGGATGTCAATCGTTCGCGGCGGCAGGCACTCTTTGTTGTTGCAGGCCTGGAAGCGAAGTTTTCCGGTCATCATGCCGAGCCCCGGGCTGGCACTCGGAAGGGCCTTGAAGCGCGTGGCAATCTCGAAATTGCCACTAAATACCGAGACCGGATTGGGCGAAAAGGCGTACTTTTCGAATTGCGGCTTGGGGTAAGTGACTTGCTCGGCATCGAGCGGCTCCTTCGCCCAGGTAAGTTTCAGCGGGATAAGAAACTCGTCGGCGGGGGCATTGCTGTTGGCGTGGAAGCCGGGCTGCAGTTGCGCCTTGAGCTTTACTTCGGCGGTAGCGCCGCGCTTAATAGTTAGTTTTTCAGGTGGCGCGATGCTGAGGACGGAATTACCTTGGGCTTGTAATGAAGCCGAAGTTGCCGCCGACAGGAACAATGGAAGTAGTCCGAGGCGCGTCCAGCAGTTCAGTGATGGCATTTTTGAATTCGTCTTTCCCGGAGAGCCCGATGTGAACCGCAGCGATTTTTCCCTGGCGGTCGATTAAGAACGTGGTAGGCAGGGACTCGACGCCCCCGTAAATCTCGCCCACCTGATCGTTTCCAAGCAAAATACGATAGTTGACTTTGTACTGCTGGATATAAGGCTTTACAACATTCCATCCATCTTCGTCCATCGATACGCCGACTACGGCAAAACCGCGGTCCTTCAACTGCTTTTCGAATTCCATGAACCAGGGAATTTCGATCTTGCAGGGGCCGCACCAGGTGGCCCAGAAGTCGAGGAGCACAACCTTGCCCTTGTAATCAGCGAGGTGAACCGTCTGGCCCTCGGAGTCTTTCAGAGTGAACTCAGGAGCAACTTTACGAGTCCCTTCCGGCTTCAGCGAACCGTCGGCTTTGACTGAATGATTGGCGCAGGCTGTCCACAACACAAAAGCCGCGATGGCAGCACAAAGGGGAACGAGTCGGATGGGCGTCGTCAAAGGGGAACAGCCTCCTAGGTCAATTATATCGATATTCCGCGGTTACGAAAGGTTTCAAGAAACCACTGCGCCCGGAGATGCTTAGAGCGCGCGCCAAGAGTGAATTCGCTGTGGCGGCGGACGCCGGAATAAAGCCAGGCGGCAGTGTCGCAAAAGCTTTCGCAGATGTATTCGCGCCAACGGGGAGAACGATAGGACGTAGGATCGGGGCGACGGGGCAGGGCTGACTTGCGGGATTCGGCGGACCATCCCAACTCGCCGCGCGCATGACACTTAAATTCCTGGTGCAGGAGACTTTCGTATGACCGGCGGGCGGGGTTACCCAACCGGACCCACGCAAAATGAAACAGCTCGTGGGTGAGAATGCGGGCCAGCTCATTCGGACGACTTCGCAGGTCGCGATCCAATACTATTTCGCGTTTGCGAATGTAGCTTCCGGCGTAGACTGGCTCCCCGCACGAACGCCTGGAATAAAGCTTTCCGCCGCGGACGGTCAGGGCGGGCAAGAAGCGGATTCGGATCGCGCGTCCTTGAAGCGGCGGCAGCCGTTTCCAAACCCGTTCAACGGACCGGTTGGAGCTGAAGCGGAGGCGTACGCGGTGTAAAGTATCCGGGGTTTTCAACTTTCACCTTAAATTGAGCCTGCATGCCGCTCATCCACTCATTGAAACGCTGCTGCTTGATTTCCTGCAAGATCTGCATGCTGACGTCGTCGAACGGTTCCTGATTGAACTGGTCCACGCGGATCAAATAGAATCCGTTCGGTTGCCTGATAGGTTCGCTCACCTGGCCGGCCTGGAGCGCGAAGACGGCGTTCTTCACGGCATCGGGATAACTACTGCCGCGCTTGATGACTCCGAAATCGCCATCCTTGGCGGCCGAGGCGTGGTCGTCGGAGTTCTCGCGGGCCAGCTTGCCGAAATCCGCGCCGGAGGCGATCTGCTTATGGAGATCGTCGATCTTCTTCTTGGCTTCGGCTTCGGTAGGGAGCTTGTCGGCCTCGGCGCCGGCCTTGGCAGGGGCGGGATTGAAAGTGATGTAGATGACCCGCACTTTGGCTTGGCGATACTTGTCGGCATTTTTCTTGTAGTACTCTTGCTGATCTTCGGCGCTTACCTGGATGAGGTTTCCATGCGTGGTCAACTGGGCCTGAGCGAGGGTCTGCATGCGTTGGAACTCCAGCGTCGCTTTCCAGGGATCATCCTTGTCGAGGCCCGCCTTTTCACCGTCCGCCGCCAACTGCTGGTACAAAAACAGTTGACTGAACATTTGAGGCTGCATGCGCGCGTTTTGCTGGAGCTGGGCCGGTAAAGCCTCGATGATTTTGTCCATCTCAGCCTTGGTGTATTTCTTTCCATTGGCCTCAAGCACGACGGTGTCGGGCGCGAGCGGCGGAGCAGCAGTGGCAGGAGCGGGAGCTGCCGGAGCTTGGGCCTGTGGCGGAGCGGGAGTTCCAGGCGTGACCTTGGGCAGGGGTGGAGTCTGGCTGTACACTAGGGCGGAAAACAGAACGGGTAGTACGAATGATTTCATTGGGGGCTTCCTTGTCTACTTTTTCGCAGGCCGAAAAACTGCGCCACAAGCGGAAACTTCAGTTTATCAGAAGCTAGTATTTCACAGACCGAGGGCCCGCGCCACTGGCGATCTTGATTTCGAACACCGGCACGGCCAGGTCGGCGGCATCGCGCAGGTTGCAGTATGGATCTTTGCCGAAGCCGTACCACAGCGTGGCGTCCGGGGGAAGCTTGCCTTGCACTGACAGCAGAACGCTGCTGGCCTCAGCTTGATCTACGTGTGACTTGTAGATGAGCGGCACCCATTCGCCGTCCGCCTGGTGAATGGAGAAACCAGAGATCGGACCTTCGGACTGGAGACGGCCATTTACGCCGGAAAAACTCACTTTCACGAAGCCGTCTTGAAAGGTGGCGGCAATTGGCCGTGGGCCTCGCTTCCGCTCTCCGTAGTCTTTGATGCGCGGAAACAAATCGAGGCAGACTAGGTCAGCGAGGCGCCGCGAGAGCCTTTTGAGATCTTCGGTGCCAACATGGATGCCATCGTCAAGCTGCAGATCAACGGCGGCGACCATCGCGGAGTGGGGAATCTCGCTTTCGGCGCGGAGCTGGACGAGTTGCACGGCGTTCCACTCCGATACGTTGCTCTTGTCGACATGCCGTCCGATTTGCACGTAGTAGAAGGGAAGGTCCGGCTGATTGAAATCGGCGCGAACGGCCTTGACAAAAGCCTCAAACTTGGGCAGGAACACAGGCGCGGCCTTGGGATTGGCATCCGACTCGCCTTGATACCACAGAACGCCCTTGACCCGCCCGCCGGCGGCCTGCACGCGGCGATACATCGACCCGTACAGCGATTCGCCTTCGCGATCTTTCAAGGCAGGGCTCCACTGATCCAGGGAAGTGCCGCCGTGAGCGCAGGGGATCAGACCGACCGGGACATTGGTGCGCGCGACCATCTCGACAGCGAAAGGCAAACCGAGGCCGGAGCCCTTCTTTCGATTGGTGACATAATTTTCGAGCGGCTGACCGGTCAACCGTTCAGGGACTCTTTCGGCATTGAGCGGCCAATGCACCGGATCGACAGCGTTCACGGTGGTGTGGAGCGGTTCTTCGGCGACCAACCAGCGGTCGGCCATGTCAAAGCTGTGGACCAGTGGGGAGGGTTGCTGGACGTCGACCAGATCGCCGTGGCCTTCCATGTTGGATTGTCCGGCCAGGACCCAGAGGTCGCCGACCAATAGATTGGCGATCGAAAGCGTGGAGTCGCTGCCCTGCAGGCGAACTTCGAGGCGATAGGGGCCACCGACCGGCACGCGCTTCAGTTCCCCGCCCCATTTGAGTTTCTGGATTTTTGCTACCGATGACCAATCGAAACCGGGGACAGGAGTAGAGTCGGCCGCGATAAGGCGGGCTTCAACATCCTTGCCGTTGACTTTCTTACCGGATGCCGCGCCGCTGAAGCTGATGTCGGCGGTCTGATCGGCGGTTCGTTGGAGGACCTGATTATCAACCGGGCCGGAGATGATCTTGATTTCCTGGGTGAAGGCCGCGCCCGAGAACGCGGCTACTAAGAGTAACATCTTAGCGCGCACGGATTGCATTGTAGCAAGGCGCTGCCACGCCGCGAAAGGTCATTCGCAGGTCGGAGACCTGCAGTAGTACTAGTTGGACTTAACCTCGCTGGTCTTAACGACGACTTTGCGGGGCTGCGCCTTCAAATCGCCGCTGGCGTCGGCTGACACCTTGATGTTGTTTACAACCTGGGTCGCGCCGGAGGTCTTGGCCATGCGCGTGGCCGCGCCTTTATGTTGCATGACGGTGGTGCTGCCGGTCCAAGTAGCGATGCCATTCTTCACATGCACCTGCAAACCATCCTTGCCAATCTTCGATTTGGCCAGCTTGGCTTTAATGGTCGCCTCGATCTCCTCGTCGCTGAACTTGCCTTGGCTGTGGGACTTGGTAAGCGTTCCCGCATAGGCGCCGAGGGACCAGATCAGGAGCAAAAGAATTGCGAAAACTCTCTTCATGCCTAGGTAGTGCGGCGAGGCCGCCATAATTCGCACATGAATCAGGGAAAAGAGCCGGACCAGGGGTCCGGCGCGGACGAGGGCGTCCGCCCCACCAGGCTAGGTGTTGCCCACGTATTTTTTAACATCGGGGTACAGCAGGTCGTGGATCTCGGGTTTGTCGAGATCGGGCTTGGTGACCACACGGGCCGGCAGGTCGATTTGTTTGGGCGGTGTAATTCCATTGAGTTTGTCCACTAAAGTCTTGACGGCTTCGAAGCCCATCCGGAACGGATCCTGAACGACCAAGGCCTGGATGGTTCCGTCCTTCAGATCGTCGATCAGATTATCGCTGGCGTCAAAGCCGACGCATTTCACTTTACCCGAAAGGCTGCGTGATTTGAGAGCCAGCGCAGCGCCGGTGCTGCTGGGCTCGGACGAGGCGAAGATGCCGTCGAGATCGGCATGAGCGGTCAGGATATTTTCGGCGGCGGCCATTCCTTTAGACCGGTCGGACATGGAGAACTGGCGGGCTACGATCTCGATTTTGGGGAACTCGGACTTAACCGCATCTTCGAAACCGCGCTCTCGATCCACAGTGGATAAGCTGCCGGGGATGTTCATGACCATGGCGACTTTTCCTTTGCCGCCGACCAGCCGCGCGAGCTCGCGGGCTCCCATCTGGCCGCCCTGGTAATTATTGGTCGCGATGAACGAGAGGTAGTTGGTGGAGTCGACTCCGGAGTCGAAGACTGTTACCGGAATTCCCAACTCGGCGGCGCGATCGAGCGAGCGGTTCAAAGCTTTGCGCTCGGTAGCAGCGACCGCGAGGCCGTCGACACGCTGGGCGATCATCGAATCGACAATCTGCATCTGGCGATCGTATTCGGTCTCCTGGGCGGGGCCGTTCCACAGTACCTCGACACCGAATTTCTGGCCGGCCGCCGCCGCGCCGGCGTGCACCGAAACCCAGAACTCGTGCGAGTTGGCCTTGGGAACGACAGCGATGCGTTTGGTCTTGTTGCCGCGGCAAGCCGTTAATGCCAGCAAGAGCGCCGCCCCCGCCAGAACGCGCCTATTGAGCACACCAGCCTCCGTCGACCACAATGTCGGTTCCGGTGATGAAGCCGGCGTCTTCCGAGCATAAATACAGCGCGAGCTTGCCGATCTCCTCGGGCTTGCCCCAGCGGCGCATCGGCGTCTTGGACATGAACTGCTCGTTTATTTCTGGATTGGTCATGAGCGGGATCGTCATCTCGGTAGCGAACGGCCCGGGACTGATGGACACGACCGTGATGCTGTCGGCAGCCAGCTCTAGCGCCAGAGCGCGCGTGAACCCGAGCAATCCGGCCTTGCTGGATGAATAGGCACAGCGCATCGGAACGGAGATGTGCGCCATGATGGACGCGATGTTGATAATACGCCCGTAACCGCGGCCTTTCATGTGTGGCACAAACGAGCGGCACATCAGGAACGCGCTGGTGAGGTTGGTATTGAGCACGCTCATCCAGTCCGATAGGGTCAGGTCGACGCAGAACTTGCGCACCGCGATTCCAGCATTGTTGATGAGAATGTCGACCGGGCCGAACTTGGCCAGGACGTCCTGTTCGAGCCGGCGCACTTGCGATTCGTCGGTAATATCGGCGCGGAAAACTTCGGCTTGCGCGCCCAAGCCGCGGGCTTGATCGGCGACGGCATTGAGTTGCTCGACATCGCGCGCAACCAAGGCGACGCGCATGCCCGCCTCAGCGAGCGATAAAGCCATTGCTTTCCCCAAGCCGCGGTTGGCGCCAGTGATGAGCGCGACACGTCCGTTCAAGGCCATAAGACGCTCATTGTACACAGTTGGCCTTGGTGGGAAAGAGAGGTGGCCAAAAACTGCACGATAGCGGCCCTGAAAGATTGCTAGTAGTGCATCAATGCCATAAATCCAAAGTCCATGTGGAACTGATGATGACAGTGAAATAGCGACGGACCTGGACTGTTCGCCAGAAAATCTACTTCCACGGTTTTCATCTCCGGCACCATAACCACGTCCTTGAAAACACCAGAGCTGGGCTCGCCCGCGTATTTCGTGATCTCGAAAGTGTGCCGGTGGAGGTGCACTGGATGAGCCATGTCGCTTCGGTTATCGAAGATGAGACGGTTCGGGCGGCCCGGCACGGCGGGGATCAGATCGGTCTGTGGAAACGGCTTTCCGTTTATCGACCAGCCGTGGCCATCGAACCTTCGCTCGAAGACTAAACGGTGGATCGATGCCGGATCCGGCCGCTCGGACTGCCCTCCGAACATGGCGTACGACCAAGTGAAAGGCGGCGGCGCAATCCATTGCGGGGCGCCCGTCGCGCCTCCATATTCGACCACGATTCCCGCGCCTGAAGCGCGCTCGCCGTCGTCCACTTCTCCCAATATCCATACTCCCGGCGAATCCATCTCCACCATGGCATCCACTCTTTCGCCCGGCCAAACCTCGAGCACCGGCACCCGGCGCGTGGTTCTAACGGGATTCCCATCCAGCGCAACAACCTCGAAAGTATGGCCGGCAAACGCGATACGATGCTGCCGGTTCGCGCTGGCGTTCAGGACACGGAACAGCGCGCGCTGGCCGCTCTTCACGCGGATCGGCTCGCCGGCTCCCAACATCTTTCCGTTCACCGAATAAACGTTGTACTCGACGTCCATTGCGTTTTCGGCGGAAAAATACCCGTCCCATTCGTGCAACACAATCGGGACTTCCAACTCGTAGCGGGCCGGGTTGGTCCGCGGTTCAACCACAACCATTCCGAATTGCCCCGAATAAGTGCCCCGGCGGAGATTGTGGCCGGCGATGGCGTGAGTATGATACCAGCGAGTTCCAGAGGGGCGCGGTGTGAACGCAAACCTGCGATGATCCATGCCCTGCACCATGGGTGTTCCCTCTTCGTGGGCTCCGTCAACGTCGGGAGGAATCTGGAATCCGTGCCAATGAACCATCTCGGGCTCTTTGGTTTGATTGATGACATCCACGGTGACGGTTTTTCCTTCGGTCATCCGGAGCAATGGGCCGGGCGCCTGCCCGTTGTAGGCCGGCGTTTTGATGAATCGGCCCGGCGCTACTTCCAGATCGATCTCACCGATTCGTAAGGTGATGTCGGCGGCCGATCTTGCAAGAGGCTGGGATGACAGAACTGAGCCGATGGCAGCGGAGGAAGCGCCGTAAACAGCCAGGGACAATAAATCTCTGCGAGTAACCCGCGGAGGCTCAAGTTGAGGTTGGGACAATGATAGATTCTAGCGCGAAAACCCCTCGCTTCCGGTAGCCCTTCACTCGTTATCGTGGTAGCGATGCCTGGTAAGCTGGAGACGCGCGTCACGGAGCTCGATCGCCAGATCGCTGCCATCGGCAAGCTCATCCTGGCCGGGATGAAGATGCTGAATGAAACTCAAACACAGGTGAAAGCCTTGGCGACCTCGCAGCGCGAAACGGACGGGATGCTCCAAGGCTTGATCCGTTCAATCGAGCGTGGCGGCCACAACGGCCATCAATCTCCGCCACGTGGCCGCTAGGGCTATTTGCCAACTACCAGAATCGAAAACGAGTCCGGCACCATGGGGCCTCTGCCCCGTCCGCCCGGAGGTTGAGGCGTAGCGGGCTGGCCAAACTCAGCGGCGATCAGCAGCAGGTGGTTGGTCTTGCCATCCAACGTCAGGGTCTTGGCGGTCTTCATCGTCTCCAAGTTTTGTTCGACAACGAAGCTGGTGGGGCTATTTTCTTTGACAATCGTCAGTGTTCCGTCGCCCTGGGAGCTGAATGCTTCCATGGTCTTGGGGTTGAACACGGCGCCATCCGTGCCCATGCCGATCGGCAGGGCATCCAGGATCTTGCCATCGCGCGCATCGAGTATCACCATATTTTGAGGGTTGCGGCAAGTGGCAAACAGGATGTTGTTCTTCGCGTCCAACGCTAAACCCGCGCACACGCCGCCTTTCCCTTCCAGATCGTAGTGCGCGGTTACGGTGAGTGTCTTGGCGTCCACGACAGCGATGTTGCCCTTGTCCTCAATATCGATATAGATGCGCCCTTTACCGTCGCTGGCCGCTTGTTCCGGCGCGCCGCCCAGGTCGATGGTGCCCACCACCGATCCATCCGGCGCGTTGATCACAGTCACGTTCGGCGCCCGGTGACTCAGAACGTAGACCCGATCGTTGAACGAGTCGTAGAGCATGCCGTCGGGTCCGCCTTCGACATCGATCGTCTTGATAGGCGCGAGGGTCTTGCTATCGAACATTACCACCGGTTTGCTGCTCGCGAATCCGTGGTTGGTCTTCGGGGAAACAACCGCGCCGTGGGCGCTGACGTTGGGAATTTCGCCGACGGGCTCCAGGGTGTCCAGATTGAAGACGGTGATACGCGCGCCTTGACCGCTGCGGGCAACGTACAACCGGCGACCGGCCTCGTCTGCATTGACATAGTCAAAACCACCCGCGCCCCCAACCTTGGCTGTCTTGAGGACCTTATAAGGGCCGGGCTGCTGAGCAAATCCGATCAACGCCGCCGCTGCGATCGCTACCGCGGATACCAGACCAAATCGTCGCATGACATGTCTCCTCAACCGGGCTTTTTGTCGACGCCCGCTCGCCAGTTAGTATACCCCGGTTGAGAAAACTCAGGTCAAAGGATATCGAGCAGGATCTCGAGCTCATTTTCGAATCGGGCGAAGACGGCGGAATCCTCGAAGCCCAGCCCAAACTGCCGCAACAGCCGGAGCTTGTCGTCTTCTTCTCTGCGGGCGCCGCTGATCGAAAAACCTTGACAGTCCACGAACCAGTCGGCGGCATTCACGATGTGGCTCAGCGAAATCTTATCGGACTCTTCCCGAACGGGCTGCGCGGCCGGATTTTCGTGATACCGAACCGCGGTTTCGATGGAGACCGGCAAGTTCCAGGATCGGGCCACCATGGCGGAGACCTCCGAATGCGTAAATCCAACCAGCTCTTTTTCTATTTCTTCCAGATCCTGGTGTTCGTGCCGGTTGATCTCTTCCATAGCCTCGACATTATCGTGCAACAGGACCGCGATGATCAGCCGGCCGGTGTCATGGAACATTCCCGCGAGAAATCCAAGTTCCATGAGTTCCGGCGCCGACGCTGATGCGATAATTTCGCAGAACACTCCAGTGGCGATCGAATGCGCATTGAAACGAATTGACGACCACTGTGCCGGAGTAGGCAGTTGGCTCCAAACCTTGGTCATCGATTCGTGGAAGATCAAATTGCGCAGCGGATTTATTCCCAACCGCGCCACCGCTTTGCGCACCGAAAGTGTCGGTACCAGCCGGCCGTATAAAGCCGAGTTGGCCAGGGCCAGGACTTTGCCCGAAGTCATGATGTCTTTTTCGATCCAGCTGGCCACTTCGCGCAGCGACGGACCTTCCCCGGGAGCAGCCATGGTCGCAAGCAAATGACGAGCCAGCGGGGACAGCGGAGGTAGGTCGTTAGCCAAAGCGATGGCCTGCGCCAGATGATCGCTGGTGCGTGGAATTATGGGCGTAACAGCCATAATCATCTTATTCGACGGCATTCCCATTACCAATAGGGTAAGGTCCGCTAAATGCAACAAACTTAAGCTGGCCTTGCGGTAATGTTCGCTTTTGCTGTAACGCTCAGGGACAAATTGGCGCAACCGGCGGACTACTTGACCTTAGCTTTGAGCGCCCGCGATTTCACCAGCAGCGCCTGGAGCCGCCGCTGGAGTTCGCCAATCGTGGCCACGGCCTGCGTGGTGGGAGTCGCGTCGGCTCCTTCGATCACACCAAGCACGCTGTTCAAGTCATTATTGAGCTTCGTCAGGCCTCCGGCATCCTCGTCTTCGTCTTCATCCCCAGGTGGCCTGCGGCTGCCTCCTTCAAGCGCCGCGGCTTCCTTTTCGAGCTCCGAATTCTGCTGCCCGAGCTTCGCTCTCAATTCGCGGATCTCTTGAAGCGCCTGGAAATCCTGGTGCATCATACCGGTCACTCTGGTCGCCAGCGTGGACTGCTGCAGCAGGCCGGCCGGCGGAGTTTTAACGCGGGGATCCATCTTCACGGTCAAAGGCTGCGTATAACTTATCCCGCCGACGGTCAGCTTCAATGTGTACTGCCCCGGCATCACCACCGGACCGAGCGGATAGCGCGGTGTGTCGCGATAGATCGCCGAGATCGGATACTCGTGCCGCAGCGCATCCGGCGGCGCATAATGCAGATCCCAAACGAAGCGATGCATGCCCGCGTTAGCAGCCAGAATCTGCGGCGGCCTGATCCAATAGGTTGGAACGTTCAACAGTGGATCGACCGGATCGGGCTTGTCATCGCTCGAGTAGCGGCGAACCAGCTTCCGGGCATTGTCGAAAACTTCCAGCGTCACTGCCGCCGAGGCGGGCGATTTCAAGTAGTAATAAAGGATCGCGCCGTCGGGCGGATTCTGGCCGGCAGGTTCCTCGGGAGGCAGCGGTGTGTCAGGGTAATTGTCGCGCCGCACGCGGTAGGCAGCGGCCGGGCGGAACAAGTGGGCTTCGGAAGCCGCGATCTGGGCGCTCATCTGACGCAACGGCGAGATGTCGTCCAGAATCCAGAAGCCGCGCCCGTGCGTGCCCGCCACCAGGTCGTTCTCGTGGATCGTCAGGTCGCGGATCGAAATCGCCGGCATGTTGAGCCGTAGCGGCTGCCAGTCATCGCCATCGTTGAACGAAACATAGACGGCCAGCTCGCTGCCCGCGAACAGCAGACCCTTGCGGACGGGATCTTCGCGCACCGTGTTGATGGGAGCATCGGGCAACCCAGCGACAATCTCCTTCCAGCTCCGGCCGCCATCGTGGGTGCGATAGAGGTGCGGCTTCAGATCGTCGAGCCGGAAGCGATTCACCGCGGCATACACGGTGAGGTCGTCGAAGTGTGAAGCTTCCAGGATCGAGACCTTGCTCCACGGCGTCAGCTCGGGCGGCGTGATATTCTTCCAGGTCTTGCCACCGTCGCGCGTGACGTGGATCAGCCCGTCGTCCGTTCCCGCCCAGATGACGTTTATATCTTTATGTGATGGGGCTACGGCATAGATCACTCCGCGGCGCGTCGCCTCTTTTCGCGCGTCATCGTTGTAGATACCGACGCTCGCAGGGATGTCGTATTTCTCGCGCGTTAGATCCGGACTGATCGCTTCCCAACTGTGGCCGCCGTTGATGGTGTTGAACAGAACCTGCGAGGCGAGATACAACACATGCGGGTCGACTGGTGAAAAGAGAATGGGCATCGTACGAACGAATCGGTACTTGCCGCCGCGCAGCACGGCCGGGCCAACTTCCTGCACTTCCCCGGTGGTCTGATTGAAGCGCGTCGCCTTGCCGCCGTAGATCAGGTTCGGATTCAGCGGATCCGGCGCGACGTAGCCGTACTCTTCCACCGCCACTGGATGCCACTCGCGAAATGTCACTTCGCCGTAATCGCTGCGGCTGGCAACTCCAGCCGAGCCGCTCTCCTGCTGGCCCCCGTAGACCCAGTATGGGAATTGGTTATCGGTGATGACGTGGTAAAACTGCGCGGTCGGCTGGTTGTACCAGGAGCTCCAGGTCTGGCCGCCGTTGACGCTAATGGTCGCGCCCTGGTCGCTGGCGAGCAGGATGATTCGTGGATTTTCAGGATTGATCCAGATGGTGTGGTAATCATCGCCGCCGGGCGCGCCTTTGATCGCGGTAAAACTTTGCCCGGCGTCGGTGGAGCGGTACGTCGATGTGTTCGCCACATAGATGACGTCCCTGTTCTTCGGATCGACACGTACGCCCGCGAAGTCCGAGCCACGGCCCGAGATCCGCGCTTCGGTGTTGATGCGCTGCCAGTTCGCGCCGGCGTCGTTGGAGCGATAGAGCGCGCTGGGTTTCCCTTCCACCAGCGCATACATGCGGGTGGGATCGCTGGGCGCGATCGCGATCCCGATCCGTCCGAGCCCTTGCGCGGGAGTTGGAAGTCCGCCGGTCAGTTGCTGCCAGGTTGCCCCACCGTCGGTGGATTTGAACAGACCGCTGTTGGGACCCGACCACTCGCCGTTCTCCCATGGACCCTGCCGCGCCGCCCACAACACGGCATAGATCGTGCGCGGATTCGTGGGATCAAAGGCGAGATCGATCGCACCCGTGTTTTCGTCTTTATAAAGCACCTTCTGCCAGGTCTCGCCGCCATCGGTAGAACGGAAAACGCCTCGCTCGGCATTCGGGCCGTAAGGATGACCAAGCACGGCGACGAACAGGCGATTGGGATCCTGCGGGTCGACCAAAATCGCTGGAATCTGCTGGCCGTCGCGCAGGCCGAGATGCCGCCAGCTCTTGCCGCCATCGGTTGATTTGTAGATGCCGTTGCCGACCGAAAGATCGGGCCGTTGCAATCCCTCGCCGCTGCCGGCATAGATGATGTTGGGATCGGAGGGCGCGATCGCAAGCGCGCCGATGGAGCCGGTGGGCTGGTCATCGAAGAGCGGGTTCCATGTTCGGCCGTAATCATCGGTCTTCCAGATGCCACCGTCGTTGGCGGCGATATAGAAGACATTCGGCTGCGCGGGGATGCCGGCAGCGGCCACGGTCCGGCCCCCGCGATAAGGTCCGATCGTCCGCCAGCGCAGGCCGGCATAAAGATCAGGCGAGAATTGTTGCGCCGCCAGGGGAAGTAGCGCGATGAAGAGAAGAGGTATTCGAAGCACGGCCATCGAGTTTAGCTTACCGGGTCTCATGTGGCGCACGCACTTTTGCGTGCCGTGTTGGCACTCGTGCCGACACCAATTATTGGCCTGTGTCTGAACCTAAGTCGCAGTGTGGCGGACGTCTCCTCCCCACCGGACCCTTGGTCCGGCTCTGTCAACGCATTAAACCAGGGGCCGGCTAGGGCGTCGGCTGCTACAACCGCTGCCCACCAGCCATTCGTGGTTTATAGATCGCCGTGTGCCGCACCGTCTGGATCAGCCGGCCTCCATCCACCAGCGTTACGTCCAGCACCACGAACTCGTGGCCCTTGCGATCGAATCGTTCTCGAACGCGTCCGCGGGCGGAAATCTGGTCGCCCTCGCGCGCGATGCCCCAGTTGTCGATTTCGCTCGTGGTATGAATCCACGGCCCCAGCCGGAAATTGCGTGCCAAAACGTCGTTGGAGTATTGGAGCAGGCGTTCGGTATATGGCCGCCGGCCGCTTAGATCCAGGGGCGCTGCTACAGTTCCCAAAAGCTCGCCCGGAACTATACTATCGTGCGAAGGCCCTAGACGTAGTTCCATGGCCGGCAGCGGATGCTCCGGCAATGGGTGCGGCTGAGGCAACGAGGCCTTACGAATCGAGGCTGTACCCCGGGCGCAGACCGTCCCAAGCTCGCCCGGAAGTATACTATCGTGCGAAGGTCCTGGACGTAGTTCCATGGCCGGCAGCGGATGCTCCGGCAATGGGTGCGGCTGAGGCAACGAGGCCTTACGAATCGAGGCTGTACCCCGGGCGCAGACCGTCCCGTCCTCCCGTTCCGCTGTGACCGCGATTGATCCGTTTTTACCTCGCTCGGCCAGCACCAGCACTTCTTCACCGTCATAGAATGGCTCGATCAATCGCAGCACCATCGATCCGCGCTCCAACCACTCCGGCGCCATTTCCACGATCGGAGTCGTCATATAGCCGTAGACCGTTACGCCCGGAACCAAGCCACCGCGAAAGCCATACGTCGCGGCTACCTGATCGTCATGAATTTTATTATCGGACTCGACGGCTACGTTTTGGGCTCTAACGCGGTGGATGAGGAACGCGTAGCCCACTAGACCGAAGTCGTCTCGGCGGCGCGCTCGGCATAGCGGCGATCGACGTAGTTGTCGAGAATCTGGATGAACTCGGCCACAATGCGGTCGCCGCGTAGCGTCGTTGAAAGTTTACCGTCGACGTACACTGGCGCCACCGGTTCCTCAAACGTGCCTGGCAGCGAAATGCCGATGTTGGAGTGCTTCGATTCGCCGGGCCCGTTCACCACGCAGCCCATCACCGCCACCTTCATCTCCTCGACGCCCGAGTACTTGCCCTTCCAGATCGGCATCTGCTCGCGCAAATAAGTCTGGATCTGGTCGGCCATGTCCTGGAAAAATGTACTGGTCGTCCGGCCGCAGCCCGGGCACGCGGTAACTTGCGGCGTAAAGCTGCGCAGCTCCAGGGCCTGTAAAATCTGCTGGCACACGATGACCTCGTCGGTGCGGTCGCCGTTGGGAAGCGGCGTGAGCGAAGCGCGGATCGTATCGCCGATGCCCTCTTGCAGCAGCACGCCGATCGCGGCCGTGGTTGCAACGATCCCCTTCGATCCTAGCCCCGCTTCAGTCAAACCCAGATGCAGCGTGTAGTCGCACTGCCCGGCCAGTTTCCGGTAAACCGCGATGAGATCTTGCACTCCACTGACCTTGGCGCTCAGGATGATTTTGTCGCGCCCTAGGCCGTAGTGCTCGGCCGCCTGGGCGGATCGGACCGCGCTGGCCACGATGGCGTTCATCGTGACTTCTTTGGCATCCAGCGGCTCGGCCAGCCGTGAATTTTCGTCCATCATGCTGGTGAGCAGCGCCTGATCGAGCGAGCCCCAATTGACACCGATGCGCACCGGCCGGTCGTATTCAATCGCGGCCTCGATCATGATCCGAAAATTGTCGTCGTGCTTCTTGCCGATGTTGACATTGCCCGGATTGATGCGGTACTTGGCCAGCGCCCGCGCGCAATCCGGATATTTCTTGAGCAGGATGTGTCCGTTATAGTGGAAATCGCCGATCACAGGAACCCGGATGCCGAACTTGTCCAGTGTGTCGACGATCTTCGGAACCGCCTGGGCGGCCGCTTCGGTGTTGACCGTCACGCGGACCAGTTCCGAGCCGGCTTGCGCGAGCGCCATCACCTGATTGACGGTCGACATGACGTCGGCAGTGTCCGTGTTGGTCATGGATTGAACCACGATCGGGTGATTGCCTCCCACCGAGACGTTGCCAATCTTTACCGCGACCGATGCCCGGCGCTTTAGAGCCGCCATGCCACCTCCCAGGAATTTTCATTGTAGCGTGGCGCGTGCTTTTCCTACCGTGGCCCTTTAATCGACCACGGCAGCGAAGCAAAGAGACCTAGTAAATTGAGCATCGTCAAGACCATCGAAATTATGACCTTTCGACGCAATTGGCTCGCTGGATAGAGACGTCGGTGCTGCCGGATCGCTCTCCAAAAGTACGCCTGCTGATTGATCAACAATTTTAGAGATGGACGTTCATTCATCGGCAGGTCCCGTTCGACCTCGTCGATCAATTGCTCTGACAAGAACAGGTAGACACCTATACACACTAGCAATGTCAGGAAAAAGGGTAGCCTGATGAGCATCAACATCAAATCAGTTTCAGTATGAGTCTCGACATTAGGGGTCGTGCGAGCAATTCCGCACCCAAAAGGTTATGTGCGAACGGCGCCAACACCCACGGACAGCGGCAGGAGTTAAATCAAATCGGCATCCGCAGCCGTCGCCTCCGGATTCGGAACCGGCAGGGCCTTACCTTCCTCCAGATGCATTTGTGCCACATCCTCAAGCGCACTCGCGATCATCAGGCGAGCATCGGCTAGATCGAAACCTTGGCTCACCACGCCGGGAAAGTCCAGGACCTCGGCCACGACCATGCGATCGTCCCCACTCGGTAAGTAATAGGCCACATGATAGCGCAGCATCTAATTCAGAATACCGGAATCCGGTTGATGACCTACAAAACACGTCCCACAACTCAATTTCTTTCCGATCGGGCGACGCTACGCAGGATTACGTAGACTTCTGCCGATAGGACAGATGTAGGTGTATTCGGATGGCCCGGAAGTGTAGCTACGCTCCACGCCTGATGCTGATTCTGGCCTTCAGCCTCACCAGCGTTGCGCAGCAGTACAGCTTCCGCCACTACGGCGCGGCCGAAGGGCTCCAAAACATGGTCATCCTGTCGCTCGCCCAAGACCGGACTGGCTATATCTGGGCCGGTTCCGAAGGTGGCTTGTACCGCTATGATGGCAACCGCTTTCGCCTGATCGGGCCGGCCGAAGGATTGCCCTGCGCTACTGAAATTCATACGCTGTACCTGGCCTCTGATGGCGCCCTGTGGACCAATGCCTGTAACCAGATTTTCCGCTTCGATGGCCAGGCCTTCCACTCCATTCCCGGCCTCGAAGGTCCGCTAGCCGGAGCGCAACGCATCGCCGAAGACGTGCAGGGTCATGTGGTCATCTCAACCATAACCGGCCTCGACGAGGTATTGCCGGCGAGTGCAGGTTCCTTCGCCTTGCAACCATATCCGGGCGCCGCCGCACTGCGAGGAAAACCGACCTACGGGATTCTGCGGCATGGCTCGCAACTTTGGTTCGGTTGCGACCTTCATCTGTGCGTCGAAGACGGCGGACGGATTACGGTGTTCGGACCGGAGAGTGGATTGCCGGAAGACTCCTGGGATGGCATCGCAGCTTCCCCGGACGGGACCGTGTGGGTTCGCAGCCCCAGCCGGCTCTTCCAAAAGCCGCCAGGCAAAGCTCACTTGATCCAGGAAAAGCCCGACGTTGGATCCAGCGTGTTCTGGGGCGCCATCACCATAGCCAAGGATGGATCAGTGATGGTTCCCACCGACCGGGGCTTGGCGATCCGGAATGCCTCAGGATGGACCTTGTTGGACCGCCGGGGAGGTTTGCGCGGCGCCATGGTCAGCTCCGCGCTGCAAGATCGTGGGGGCTCCGTGTGGATTGGCCTGATCGGCGCCGGCATCGCCCGATGGCTCGGCAGAGGCGAGTGGGAATCCTGGACTACGGCGCAGGGCTTACCGTCGGACTTGATCTGGAGCATCCGGCGGGACCGGAAGGGAGCTCTCTGGGTCGGGACTTCCTCCGGCTTGGCTCGCCTGGAGGGGCAGTCTCAGACAAGAATCTGGACCAAGAAGGACGGCCTCGGAGGCGACAACGTCCGCTGGCTGGGCGAGACCTCCGAT
>Ga0210401_10000208_pt1 | contig 72848 bp, 72 predicted proteins | sample IncBWH32MmetaG_FD_150866 | JGI IMG/M metagenome (GOLD analysis project Ga0210401, IMG submission 150866) | Forest soil microbial communities from Barre Woods Harvard Forest LTER site, Petersham, Massachusetts, United States - Inc-BW-H-32-M | ecosystem: Environmental > Terrestrial > Soil >...
TGGTCGTTGGTCGTTGGTGGTTGGTCGTTGGTCGTTGGTCGTTGGTCGTTGGTCGGGCGATGCAAGCACCAGGTTTTGTGTTGCTGGCGTTACGAAAAAACAGGGCCGGGCATCTGGAGTGGCGACGCCCGGCTCGGAAGTAGCAGGATTATTTTTCCTGTGCGATTTTAGCGATCTCTTCTGGGGAGAGGACGCGGTTATAGACGCGCATGTCGTCGAGGTGGCCCTTGAAGTTGTAGTCCATGCCGCCGGGGAACGCGCCGATGGTGAACGGACCCGCGGTGTTGAAAGAATAGTTGAACTGATCTTGCGTGAAGTGCTCGTCCGAAGCAAATGTGAGCGGGGCCTCCATGCCGTTGTAGTAGATCTTGATCGAGTGGTTGGGCTGGTCGATCACAAAGGCCAGGTGATACCAGTTGCCCGGCAGGATCAGATTAGTAGCCGTGGTCCACTTTCCCCCAGTCGACCCGTCGCCGACCTCGATCACCACCGATCGGTCACTGGTACCCCACCGATTGATGCAGAGCTTGAAGCCGTTGGAGGCTTCGCCCGTGTCGGTATTCGACATGATGGTGTTGATGTTTCCTTGAATCGGATTGTCGACGTTCACCCAGACCGCTACTGTCAGCTGCGAGCCCAGATTGATCGACGAAGTACCGTATTGCCAGCTGCCGTCTAAGTAGAGGCTACCGCTGCCCTCATGCACGACATCCGTGACGTACAGGTCAGCCGGCTCCATAAAGTCGAACCCCGTGAACAGGTTTCCATTGCCCGAAGAATCGCTTCCGTCGCCGTTGAACTTCCACTGCGAAAGGATGTCGTCGTAAGAAAGAGTCGTGAAGTTGAAACCCATCGGGCTGGGAAGCGAATTGTCCTCGGAATCTTTCAGCGTAGTCTGTACGACGGTGGTGTATTGCACACCTTGTTCCAGAGGAGACTGTGGTGTCAGGCTCACGATGTGGGACGCGAGATCGTAAGCGATATTGATCGTGACCAGCTGTGAATTGCTGGTCTTGTACACCTGGAACGCGCTGCTCACCGTGCTTTCGTCGAGCGCGGGGCCAAACGGGATTCGGATCACGATCCCGGGATCGACCTCGATCGCGCCATTGCCCGGCGAAATGGCGTTCACATTTACCCAACTGCTCAGCAGAAGAGCTTTTACAGTCAGGTTAAAGTCCTTCGTATCGCTAGCCGCACCCTTGTGGATGGTGGCGGTCATGGTGACGTTGGCATCCGTGTCGGTTGGGACGGTGACGCCGCCGGAACTGCTGATGACGTCGGGATTGCTCGAGCTCCAGCTGATATCGCTGCCATTCGTGCCCGAAGTGGGCAGGACGAGGTTGTGCTGCACGCTGGTGGCGGTATCGCCGGGGCCGTAGCCGATCGTCAGGGCAGCCTTGTCAGCAGCCACCAAGTCGGCGTCGGTCACCCCGGCCTTCACGGTCAGCGGAAACTGTTTCGTATCGCTCACTTCGTGCGAGGAGATGGTGGCGGTAAGCGTAACCACGACGTCCTGATCCGTAGGCTGGCTGACAACACCATTGTTGTCGATCGTGGCGGAGGTGTCGGAGCTCCAGGTGATCGAGCATCCGTCTGTACCGGTAGCGGGCAGGGTGACGTTGCGGGTGACGCTGGCGGCAGAATCGCCGGAGGCGTAGACGATGTTGAGGTCGGCTTTGGCGGCGGCGACCGCATCGGCATCTGAAACTACACCCTTCACCGTGACGGTGAAGCTCACCTGGTCGCTGACCTCGTGCGAAGTGATGGTGGCGGTCAGGGTGACCTGGGTATCGCCGTAAGCAGGCCGGATCACCGTGCCGTCAGAAGCGATGGCCGGATCGCTGGAAGCCCAACTGATGGTGCATCCGCTGCTGCCGGTCACGGGCAAGTCGAGGTTTTGGGTGACGACGTGGGGGGAGGTCGCCCTCGATATAGCCGATCTGCAGAGCCTGTTTGGCGGCTGCGACGGCCTGGGCGTCGGTCATCTGCGCTTTCACGGTCACGATGAAGTCGTGTGTGTCGCTGGCGGCGCGGAGTGAGACCGTCGCAGTCAGCGTGACGGGTAGATCGCTGGTCAGTGGGCGCGACACGGTCCCATCGGATGCAATCGCTGGATCGCTGGAGGACCATGCGACGGTCGTGCCGTACAGTCCAGACGCCGGTAATGCGAGGTCCTGCGTGACAGTGGTCGCAGCGTCGCCATCCGCGTAACCGATGGCGATGGCAGCCTTGGCGGCGGCGACGGCCTGGGCGTCGGTTAGCTGCGGTTTGACCACGAGCAGGAAACCTTTGGTGTCGCTCGCCGTACCCATGGTGATGGTAGCCGTCAGGGTAACTTCGTTGTTGCCCGTGGGTGGCTGGTTCACGACTCCGGCATTGGTGATCACGGCTGCGTTGTTGGAGGCCCAGCCGATCGTGCTGTTATCCAAGCCCGTAGCCGGTAGAGTAAGGTTTTTGGTGACGCTGGCGGCCGAGTCGCCGGACGCGTAGCCGATCGCGAGGGCGGCCTTGGCGGCAGCTACCGCTTCCGCGTCCGTCATCTGCGCTTTGACGGTAACAGGGAAGGTCTTCGTGTCACTCGCCGGAGTCATGGCGATGGTGGCGGTAAGGGTGACGGCGGCGTCGCCCGTAATTGGTCGGCTCACCACGCCGGTGTTGCTGATCACTGCGGGATTACTGGAGTTCCACGTGATGGTGCTGCCCTGACTGCCGGAAGTGGCGAGAGTCAGGTTTTGAGTAACGCTGGAGGACGTGTCACCGGAGGCATAGCTGACCGTGAGCGCGGATTTGTCGGCGGCCACGATTTCGGCAGGGGTCACTGTCGGAGTGCTTGAAGAGCTGCCGCCACAACCGACCAGGTTCCAATCATTAACAAGGAAATTACGAAGCAGAACGACAGCCGTTTCATCGATGAGTTCTCCAGCAAAAATGATTGAGGTGGCGCCACAGAAAGGCAGTGGACCACGCTGGAGAATATCGGCGGGAGTGAGCGGGAGGGTAGGAACGATTGGGCGCGACTCTTTGATCAGGTGTTAGGTATTAGGTCTTAGGTGTCAGGAAAGGCAGGAGGAAACGGGACGAGGCTCCCGATGACGGGCGGGGACGCCCGGCGTTCCGTTGTTCAAAAATGAGTATCGTCGCAGTGAAGGATCAGACCCCGTTGCCGCGGCAAATGGCGCCGCGGCCGGACAGGCGAGGGCGCCTGTCCCCACGTGGTTCGTGGTGGTGCTATGGGTCTGAGCGGCTCTCACACAGCAGAAAAGCTGGAAATCTGAAACCTAAGAGCTAGGAGCTAAACCCAAGGCTCACGGGCTAAGACCCAAGACCTAAGACCCAAGACCCAAGACCCATGACCTAAGACCTAGGACCTGTTCCTCTCTACTCCACCGTCACCGACTTGGCCAGGTTGCGGGGTTGGTCGACGTCGCAGCCGCGGCGGACGGCGATGTGGTACGCAAGCATCTGCAGCGGAACGATCTCGAGGATCGGCGCTAGCTCTTCCGGAGCGGGCGGCACGTAGATGACGTGGTCGGCGGCTTCTTTGATTTCTTCGTCGCCTTCGGTAGCGAGCGCAATCACGACGCCCGAGCGCGCCTTCACTTCTTTCAAATTGGACATCGTCTTCTCGTAGCGCACGACTGACAAGGGATCGTTCGGGTCGCGCGTGCAGATGATGACGACGGGGAGATTCTCGTCGATGAGCGCGTTGGGTCCGTGCTTCATTTCTCCAGCGGGGTAGCCTTCAGCGTGGATGTAGGAGACTTCTTTCAGCTTGAGTGCACCCTCGAGGGCGATGGGGTAGTGAATGCCGCGACCAAGGAAGAGGAAGTCTTGCGCACGCGAATAGGTCTTCGCGAGTTCTTCGATGGCTTCGTCGTGGGTGAGGATCTGCTCAAGCTTGCCGGGCAGGCGGGTCAGATCGAAGACTTCTTTCTTGGACTGTTCGGGCGTGAGCGTACCGCGCACCTGTCCGAGGTACAGAGAGAGCAGGTAAAGCGCTGTGAGTTGGGCGGTGAAGGCCTTGGTTGAGGCGACGCCGATTTCCGGTCCGGCGTGCGTATAGATCGTGCCTTGCGCTTCGCGTGTGACCATGGAGCCGACCACGTTACAGATAGCGAGCGTCTTGGAGCCTTTGGCCTTGGCTTCGCGCTGCGCGGCGATGGTGTCGGCGGTCTCGCCGGACTGCGTAATCAGGAGCGTGATGGTGTCTTTGGGGATGATGGGATCGCGATAACGCCACTCGCTGGCGTAGTCGACTTCGACCGGGATGCGGGCGAGGCTTTCGATCATGAACTTGCCGGCCTGTCCTGCGTGCCAACTGGTCCCGCAGGCGGCGATGTTCATTTTCTTGGCGGCGCGGAATTCGGCTTCGGTGATCTCCATCTCTTCCAGAAAGATGTGGCCGGTGTCCTGGGAGACACGGCCGAGCGTGGTGTCTTTGACGGCTCGGGGCTGCTCATAAATTTCCTTGAGCATGAAATGTTTGAAGCCGCCCTTTTCAGCCATGATCGGGTCCCAGGTGACGTGCTGCACCTGGCGCGTGACGGGCTTGCCGTCGAAGTCGGTGAGTTGCACGCCCGCCGGCGTGATGACGGCGAGGTCACCATCGCCGAGGAAGAAGAGATCGCGCGTGTGGTACAGGATAGCGGGGACGTCTGAGGCGACGAAATACTCGTCCTTGCCTAAGCCGATGACGGCGGGCGGGCCATTGCGGGCGGCGACGATCTTGTTGGGCTCGTCGACGGCGATCACGCTGAGCGCGAAGACGCCGGTGAGTTCCTTCACGGCGCGGCGGACGGCTTCTTCGAGCGAAGGCCGGGCTCCATTGCCGCTGTTGGAGAAGTGCTTTTCGACGAGGTGCGCGATGATCTCGGTGTCGGTCTCGGTAGTGAACTTGTGGCCTTCCTCGATGAGTTTCTTTTTCAGCGTGAGGTAATTTTCCACGATGCCGTTGTGGACGACCACGATCTTTCCGGTGCAGTCGCGGTGCGGGTGCGCGTTCTCTTCGCTGGGGCGTCCGTGGGTCGCCCAGCGCGTGTGGCCGATGCCGTAGGTGCCTTCGAGAGGCTTGAGGCGGATGACTTCCTCCAGGTTGCGGAGCTTGCCCTCGGCGCGACGTATCTGAAGTCCGCCACCGTTTCCAGCGACGGCGATGCCGGCCGAGTCGTAGCCGCGATATTCGAGACGACGCAATCCATCGATGATGACAGGCACAACCTGTTTCTTGCCGACGTATCCTACGATGCCACACATAAGATGAGACTCCCTGGCTTCCGCCGAGGTTGAAGCGACTAGGTAGAGTGATGCAAGAAGTTTGTTCGAAACAACTTTCTTGGCCGGGGGAAACTAATCCTCGAGGGAGTAACGATACTCCTCGATCACCGGGTTAGTCAGGACTTCGCGCGCGATGCGATCAACTTCCAGTTGCGCGTCGGACTTACTGAGTTCGTTGTCGAGGGTAAGTTCGAAGTACTTACCCTGACGCACATCGCCGAGTCCTTTGTAACCCATTTTCTTCAGTGCGCCCTGGATGGTCTTACCCTGCGGATCCAAGACGCTCTTTTTGAGCGAAACGTAGACATAGGCTCTCATTGTCTTCTGCATTATACGTCAGTCTTTTCGAGGGTTTTGGTGGATTTCAGGCGGGAAGAGAGAAGTCCTGCCGAACTTGGAAACCCTGATTATGCAGGGGGTTGGAGCGTTTCAATGCGGCGATCAAGTTCCGCGAGGGCCCTTTCGAGCATGAGGCGATGACGGGGATCCCGTGCGGCGGCGAGTTGCTGCACAACACGGGCGCGAGACAAGCGAAGGCCTTCCAGTTGCTGTTCCTGTACAACCTGGGCGGGAGCAAGACGCTTCTTATGCGATGTCTTGTCCCGCGAGGCTTCGGCCTGCTGATCTTCAACGGATTTACTCTCCCAACCGCGCGCCATTGTCGGCAAAATTATACGACTGTGACGAAATAACGGCACCGTGGTGACGAATGAACTTTCAAATTGGACACACGTGTCCATAATTAGCTATTTCGAGCCCGAGTCGCCCGTCACGATTTCAGAACACGCAGCATTTTTCGTTGACAGGATGCCGTTTCGGGCTATGATGCGTCGCGATTTGCGTTGAATGAGTGCTCGGACGGTCCGCGAAGAGGGGCGTGGACCGAGTGTGTGAATTTTGTCAGATTCTTCCCTCGATTCACAACGCGAGATACAACGATATCAGGCACTGCTGGAACTCGCAGACCTGATGGTGCGCCACTATAGCCTGTCCGAGCTATTCCACGAATTAGCGCAAAGGCTGCAGAAGGTCGCGGAGTTCCAGCTACTGCATTTCGGACTGCACGATCCCAAAGAAAACGTCATGCGCCGGCATCTCTGGGAAGGCGAAGGCGCCGTCGTTCCCGAAGCAGTCTCACTCGCCGATTCCGCAAGCGGGTATGTGTGGCAGAACCAGACGTCCCTGTTGATCCGCGACCTGCGCGAGGATCAACGCTTTCCACAGGTGTTCGGACCGCTGCGAGACAAGGGGTTCCGCACCTACTATGTGTTTCCGCTGACGACGGCGCAATCCAGGCTGGGTGCCTTGGGCGTGGGCAGCCGCAAGGCGGATGCATACGGACAGCAGGATCTGGAGTTGCTGATCCGGGTTGCGGAACTGGTGGCAATCGCGGTCGAGACCAGGATCACCAAAGATGTGCTTCTGGAGGAGCGGCGCCGGCTGCAGGCGCTGGTGGATGTGAACCGGGAGCTGGTCTCGAGTCTGGAGATGCAGCACTTACTGCCGCTGATTTCCGAGTGCGTGACGCGCGTGGTGCCGCACGATTTCGCCGGCGTAACGCTCTATGAAGACGACAATCGAGGGATGAGAGCATTCGTGCTTTCTCCCGCGGATAAGCGACCGGTGATGGAGATGGGCCGCTCGGTGACCATCGACCAAACGCTCTCCGCGCAGGCCTTCCTAGAGCAACGGCCACAGCTGTTGACGCGGAATGACTTGAGCGCACTGACGGCTCCGATTGCGACGCGCATGCTCGATGCGGGGATCCAGACTGTCCTGTGCATGCCTATGGTGACGTCGAAGGGTGCAGTTGGAACGTTGAATGTCGGAAGCAAGCGCGATCGCGCGTTTTCTCCGCAGGATGCGGAGTTGTTGAACCAGATCGCGGCGCAACTGGCGATCGCACTCGAGAATGCGCGGGCGTATCGGGAGATTCAGGCGCTGAAGGGAGCGGCTGTCGGAAGAAAAGCTCTACCTGGAAGACGAAATTCGGACAGAACTGCACTTTGAGGAGATTGTTGGCGAGAGTCGCGAGTTGAAGAAGGTTCTGAACCAGGCGAAGACAGTTGCGCCCAGCGGTTCGACCGCACTGATCCTGGGAGAAACGGGCACGGGCAAGGAATGATCGCGCGGGCAATCCACCGGATGAGCCGGCGGAAGGGCGCGAACTTTATCAAGGTGAACTGTGCGGCGATCCCCACCGGCCTGCTGGAGAGCGAGTTGTTTGGCCATGAGAAAGGCGCGTTCACCGGCGCGATTAGCCAAAAGATAGGAAGGATCGAACTGGCCGATCAGGGAACGCTGTTCCTCGACGAAATTGGCGACATTCCCCTCGAGTTGCAGCCGAAACTTCTGCGTGTGCTGCAAGACCAGGAGTTTGAGCGCTTGGGCGGCGTGAAGACGATTCGCGTCGATGTGCGGCTACTGGCGGCGACGAACCGCGATCTGAGCAAGGATGTTGGGGCGGGCGAGTTCCGCAGCGACTTGTTTTACCGGTTGAATGTGTTTCCGATCCGGATGCCTCCTCTACGCAACCGGCGCAGCGACATTCCGCTGCTGGTGCGGCATTTCGTGCAAAAACTCGCCAAGCGAATGGACAAAGTGATTGACACCATTCCGAATGCGATGATGGATGCATTGAGGAACTGGCATTGGCCGGGGAATGTGCGTGAACTCGAAAACTTCATCGAACGCTCGGTGATCCTGAGCAAGGGTAAAGTCTTGCGTGTCCCGCTCTCGGAACTACGTCCCCAGGTAGGTGAGGACGGCGTCGAGGATACATCGTTGCTGGCGGCCGAGCGGGATTACATTGTCCGGGTGTTGCGGGAATGCGGGGGCCTGGTATCAGGGCCACGGGGTGCTGCTGCCAAACTGGGTTTGAAGAGAACCACTCTGCAGTCGAAGATGCGGAAGCTCAATATCGAGCGCAAAGATTATCTCGTCCAGTGAAAGCGCGTCATGCCCATGGCGTTCCCCGCGATACTCTGTTGCCGAATAATCGGCAATCTTGACGTTCCATCGTCGTTCAGCGGCATGAGGAGGTTACTCATCCGGCTTTGCAACTGCGCACTCTATGACTTGCGGACAAGAGAAGGTGAAGCACTTTGGTCTTGGGAGTGCTTACGAAGGGACGGTCTGGCTCGGTGACCCGATGCTGCTAATCACCATTGACGAAGGCGAAGAATCTGTGGTGCTTAGGCTCGAAGGACAGCTGATCGCGCCATGGGTGGCAGAAGTCGAGCAGTGCTGGCAGCGGGCGTTCACCAGTGTCGGTGATAGGTCGGTACAGATCGATCTGAGCGCAGTCAATTTCGTCGACACTGCCGGGGAGGCGCTGCTGGCCCGTATGTACGAGGCGGGTTTCTGAGTGGCCGGGGCGTCGGCGGTTACGCTGCTGAACGCCATGCAGGCCGCTGGAAGCGAAGGCACGAACTAGAAACGGGGAAGACAGGGACCTCAAGCGGCCGAGCTCTTTTACGTCTTGAGACGGCCAGGAGCAGAAGATGAACACGCCGTATGGCCTGGAGATTGTTGAGAATTGCCAGGCCTGCAAGATTAAACGGGACGAGTGCTTTTGCAATTTGTCGCCGGCGGTGCTGAAACAATTCAGCGCGATCAGTCACCAGACGACATTTCCGGCGGATGCCACGTTGTTCGTTGAGGGGCAAAATCCGCGGGGAGTTTTCATGTTGTGTTCAGGAAAGGTCAAGCTTTCGACAAGTTCTCGGGACGGGAAGGTGCTGATCCTGAAAATGGCGGGGGCGGGCGAGATGCTGGGGCTGAGTGCCGCGATTTCGGGATCCGAGTATGAGTTAACGGCGGAGACCGCGGTGCCATGTCAGGTGAATTTTGTGCCGCGCGAGCCGCTGCTGGATTTGCTGGCACGTTACGGCGAGGCGGGGCTGCGGTCGGCGCAGGCACTGAGCCGGGAGTTCCAGTCGGCGTACCGGGACATCCACGACCTGATCCTTGCGCGGTCTTCGGCGGGCAAGCTGGCGAAGCTGCTGTTGTCGTGGACACCGCCGGCAGCCACCGGCATGAAAGAAATCCGGGTGCGCTCGGGACTGACCCATGAAGAGATGGCGCAGATGATTGGCGCGTCACGGGAGACGGTGACGCGGCTGTTGAGTGATTTGAAGAAGAAGCAATTGATCCGGCTGGAGGGATCGACGCTGGTAATTCGAAATCGTACGGCGCTGGAGGCCTTAGCCTCGTAATCCCCTGTTGCAGCGCAGGAGCCGGTTTGCTCGCCTCGGCCGGCTCTTACCTCCCCCGAATGGCGAAAAGAAAAGCGGCCAAAAGGCCGCTTTCTTTTTGGGCAGAATTGCTGAAGGTTGAAGTCTGAACCGGCTTTGCAGTGCGCCGCGGCAAGTTCCCGCGGGCAAGACGCCGGCGCTACATGTTTCGCAGCGCCGGCGCTACAAGTCTCGCGCGCCGGGGTAACGCGTCAGAAGTGGAAGCCCAATTGTGCCGTCAGGGCCCTCGGCGTGACGTAGTGGGTCCCGCTGAAAGTCGACAGGAAATTGTAGAGGGCATACTTATTGGCGATGTTGACGGCCGTGAGTTGCAAGCTGACTTTGTATTTGTCTCCGCGGAAAAGGTTGTCGTGCCCGATGGCGATGTCAAAGAGACTTCGCGACGCGATTCGTGGAGGATTCTTGTCGTCGTCCTCCGTGTTTGGCTTCGGAACCTGGAGCAGCGTTGACCCGAATTGCGAGACGGGACACACAAGTGACGGACTGCCGGGAGCACCGGGAACTCCGATCGGCGTGGTTGGGGTCGGGCGTTGCGACCCGCAAAAGAGTCCGGATTGAAATTCCTGATCAGCGGTCAGCGGGGTACCGAAAGAGTCGGTTAGGGCGATCGCCGGGGCTCCCGTCGCATCGGTTGTAGTCTGCGCGCAGTTGCCTCCGAAGCACGGAGTCTGGCCCGCGACCAGGCCGCTGTCGTAGCGCCAGTTGAATCCCAACCAGGGACCGCGCGCCCACGGCTGGTATTGGAAGTGAGCTGTCATATTGAATTTTTCGTCATGATCGATGCGGAAAGGGGTCGAAGCTGCGCCAACGGTGCCGGCAGGAACGGCACCTGCTCCACCGATTTGGGGCGTGAAGAACCGAGCCGCGACGCTAGAGAATACCGCCAGGGCTGTGAATCCGTGGAAATTAGGAACGCTCACGCGACCGGCATATCCCGGAATCTTTGATCGATCCCACTCGATGGGGAAGGTGATGGGCGTGTTCCCGAGCACACTGAAGTCATAGGCGTTGTGGGTGTATTTCCAAATGTACTCGCCGGAAAACACCACATAGCGTCCGAAGGCCTGCTGGAAGCCGGCGTGGAATTCGTTGCGCCAGCCCGGACTGAACGGCGTGACGACTCCTTGCGCAGAACAGCCGAGCAGAGGATTCAGAACCGGGCTCGTGCAGCCGGTGCTTGACAGCACTAAGTTCTCATTAAAAGGGGTCTCCAGCACTCGGGCATAAGAAACTCGAAGAACGGTATTGCTCTTCTTGACATTGTAAGCAACTCCGAGACGCGGCTCGGCTTCTCTGTGCGTAGTCAGGCCGTTATACAAGTCGCCACGCAGGCCGAGATTCAGGGACCAGTTCCCCTTCGAGATCGTATCCTGGACGTAGAGAGCAAGCTCTTTCACGTCCGTGTGACCATTAAATGTGAACAACCCGCTCGTCGAAGTCGGGCAGTTGTCCGCGGGCGACGGCGTAGGCCGGGTCAGGTCATAGCAGCCCAGTACAGGTGTGAAGTTGGGATTTGCCGCGAACGGAGTGGGATACAGCAACGGATTCGAGGATGTCGCCGTCGGGCAGTTTCCAGGATCGTTAACGCCCGGGTTGCCGACCCAAACGGGGCTGCCGTTAGCATCGAGACACGGAGCGTTCAGGGTCGGATCAACAATACCGAGAGGGTCGGTCTCGTCCAGGAACGTTTGTTGATAAACAGCTCCCACCTTAAGGTTGTGAATCCCCTTGACGTAAGAGATATTCGAGCGGAGTCCGGCGTTCGTGAGTTTTCGATTCTGGGACACCGATTCTCTTTGAAGATTGGTCGGTCCCAGATCGGCGAACGGATTGGCGCTGGGGTAATAGTTGAACTGGTCTCGTCGAACGAACGCGCCTACCGTCAGCACCGTCGTCGGGTTCAAGATGCGAATCCAGGAGGGTGCGATGTTATAGGTTTTGATTTGCGAGTGCTGGTCTGCGGGTCCGACGACGTTGCCATTTGGGTCCAGGCCACCGTTGTTGACCACGACTCCGCTCCAAGGGGTGGCGAGTTGCGAGTCGAACGCGTTCGGAGTCTGGAACCAAGAGCGAGTAAAGCCGAAGTTCAAATGCACGGAGTCTGCCGTGGACAGTTGATAGTCCACTCGATCGAAGATGTTCTCTTCGTTGCCCTTGTCGTGAAGAACGGTGAACTCTGGCGGGTCGAGGAAGCGGCCGCTATTGAGCGCGTTGGCGGAGATGTAGTTCCCCCATTTCTCACTCCCATAGGCGAGGTTGAAGCCAACATTGGCGGTGCCGAAACTGCCATAGGAGGTGTTCACTTCCCCGTGCGGCTTGGTGACGCCCTGTCCGGAGCGGGTGGTGACGTTAATCACGATACTGGTCTTGTCGCCGTATTCAGCGGGAGGTGCGCCGGAAATGACTTCGAGGGACTGAACCGCATCGAGCGGAATTTGATTGGAAAAGACCTTGCTCTGCTGGTCGGTGATCGGTTGCCCATCAACCGAGAATGAGTTTTCGGCGTGATCTCCGAGCCCGTGAAACAAGCCGTTGGAATCGGCAGCAATTCCAGGGGTAACCAGTGTCACCGCGGAACTCAGTGAAGAAGACGCGCTCTCGAGCGGAAGGCGGTCGACGATCGCTTTATCTACATCGGTGTGGAAGGTGGGGTCGTTCTCGATTAGGTCGCCTCCGCCTTCAACGGTTACTACCTCAGACGAGCCTGTTACCTTGAGGTTGGCCTTCGCAATCAGGGGAACAAGCGAGCGCACGTCGATGTCTTGCGAATAGGGGGCAAAGCCCGCCGCCGTGACGCTCAGGTGATAGGGATTAAACGGGACGTTGGGGATGGTGAAGTTTCCCTTGCTGTCCGTGGTCGTCGAGCGCTGGAACTGGCTCACGGGGTTGTGAATCTCGACGGTAGCATCGGGGACGACGGCGCCCGATGGGTCCAGAACCGTGCCGGTGACCGAAGTGGAGTTGCCCCCGGATTGCGCCAGCAGAGACGTGGGAAGTCCCACCAACAATGACAGAAAAATAAAAGCAAATGCGGAAAGCCGAATAGAAAGCATTACACCTCTCCTCCGAAAGGGAATAAAAGCCGTTCAAGAAAACGCGCCGTAGGATTAGTTTTCTAGACGGCTGGCGGAGGACGGATGTAGAGGCTGGAAACCGGCTGGAACGACCGAAGCGTGGGTCTCAGCGTCGCGACAACCGCGGTACGAGCGAAGACGGGACGGGGCTGGACAGCCGCCGCGATCACCACCGAAGAGTGGGCTACCGAACAGATCGAGCAACCGCGATCGGCGGAAGTGGAGCTTCCGTCGTGAACGTGCAGTACTTGCGCCGTGGCGGCGAATAGCGTCAGCAATACGCAGAGCAGGGAAAGAGCCCGGCACCAGCGGCTGAACTGTCGCGAGACGTCCTGTTGTGAATAGCCCAGCAAGAGACGCTACCTGAAAATTGTTTTCAATTGTACCCCGAGTTGGCCCATCCGTTGTCAACCCGGGTGGCCATGACCGGTTAGAGGGGGAGTCTCCCCGACGAGTCCCCCCTAAGAGTTACTTGGATGCTTCGCGCATCGAAATGTTTCCTCGAAAAGAATGTAATTCGAATGCAGCCGAGCCTTGAGAGAGCAGGGTTTTCGAGGACGCAAAGGAGCTGGCAGCGATGGGGCGCGCGGGCAGAATCTGGTTATCGACTTTGCCCTTCACCGAACGGGCTTTGAAGTGGGTCAAACGCGCTGAGGCCAGAGCGACGTCGATGTTGCCGGTGCCGGTGACCAGCTTATAAAAGCCTTGCCCAGGATCGCCAGAGTAACGGATGTGGCCAGTGCCGGAGTGAACCTCGACCATCGGGCCGGTAACGTCCTGCAACAGAACGTCGCCGCTGGATGTGGTGACATCGACGTGGCCGTCGGTGACCTGGCGCAGGGAAATCGGACCGCTCAGCGTCTTCACGTGAACGTGGGCGTTGCGAATGAGATGTGCATCCACGGACGCCGTGGTGCCTTCGAATACGAGGTCGCCTTCGAGATTCTCCGCCGAGAGCGAGCCGGCGGCGGTGCTCAGGATGACGCAGGCATCGGCGGGAACCAGGACCTGATAGTCCACGTTGTCAGCCATGGCGCCGGATGATATCTGCGAGCCGGTGATGAGCTCGATGCGGTTCGCAATTTGCTGGGCCTGGATGGCGACGGCATCGGAGTGTGTCACAGTGGCAACAATCCGGCTACCGTTGGAAGGGGTCACGGTGATGCGGCCATATTGGTTGCGAATGGAGATGACGGGGCGCGCACTGACGTTATACGCCAGTACTTCGCGCTTGATCTGCGCGGATGCCATTACAGATACGGCGAAAATGAACACAGCGAGGGGCGCAGGGCGGGTCCAACTTCTCATGACAAGCTCCGTCGTATGCATCCGATGATGCCAGAAATCCAGCCAAGATGACACACGAATACTATCGGCTAGGATGCTGGGTGTTTTGACGCAGGTTGCCCTTCGTCCAGCACTAAAGGCCGAACAATTCCCGTAATCGCTTGGTTTGCGCGCGGCTGACGGGAATCTCTGTCTGCTTTTTGTCGTCCATGCGCAGCTGGTAGGAGCTCTTGAACCAGGGGACGACCTCTTTGATGCGGTTGATGTTCACCAGAAACGACCGGTGGGCCCGCCAGAAAAGATTGGGGTCGAGGCTGTCGAGCAGTTCCTCCAGCGTTCGGCAGTTGGATTGGCCTTCGGCGCCGTTCGGTCCCGCCGTGACCACGCTGATCACGCCGTCTTCGATCGAGGCATAGCAGATGTCCTTTTGATCGACGAGGAACAGGCGTCCAGCGGATTTAATCAGTACTTTGGACGTCGGCTGCGCCTTCTGCGACTCGAGCATGCGGACCAGGGTCTCGAGCTTCTCCGACGGAGTCGCGCCAGCGTCCATCTTGATGCGGGCCTTCTGAATCGACTGGGTGACCCGCTTTTTATCGAAAGGTTTAAGCAGGTAGTCGACGGCGTTGACCTCGAATGCCTTGACCGCGTATTGATCGAATGCTGTAGCGAAGACGATCTTGGGCAACGGAACCTTTTTGTCGAGCAGCTTCTTGATCACGCCGAAGCCGTCGAGTCCGGGCATCTGGACATCGAGGAAGACCAGGTCGGGGTTGTGTTCGCGGATAAGGTGGACCGCTTCGAGTCCGTTCTTGCCCTGGGCGACAACGTCGATGTCGCCAACATCCTTGAGGAGATAGGCGAGTTCGTCGCGGGCCAATTGTTCGTCGTCGACGATGACCGCGGACAGAGACATGGGTACTCCACAGAGTAGCGACCTTTAAGTATATGGGTGGGGTGGGGGAGGGGCAAGGCAGGGCCACCGAAAGCAACGGCGCGCGAAGAGTTGGCGTTTACAGGGCCTCGGCTGCCGCCGCACTCACGCCCACGACAAATCGCGGATGACGAGCGTTCGTCCGAAGGCAGTCTTCGACTTCAAAAGAAATTTGGTGCTGAAATACGATTGATAGAGCGAGCGCATCCGCTGTAGGTTTCTGCGGTCGGTCGCTGCGATCGGCTCGTTTTTGGCGGAATATCCCAATTCCTTGAGTGTTTCACCAACCAGCGTGTCTACCACTGCCCGCTGGTCTTCTGACATGCCCGACTTCCAGCGTGCGACGGGCTGAAATTCGTGTTCCTTCAGGTCTGATGCGAAGGAAGTGTTGGGACGAGTGACAGAACCGATTCCGATTTTCTGTATGTGCCCGTAATCGAGCGGCTGCGCGACAAATGCGCCAATCTGCTCAAGAGCCGCCTCTGGAGTTTGGACCAGGTTTTCGTACTGGACCTCGAGATAGTCCGCTCCGAGTTTCAGACCCTGGGTGCGACCGCGGCGGACGATCCAATCCCAATACACCGCGGCCACGGGCAGTCCGGCGTCGCGGTGCCATTTGAAAGGCCGAATCCAGCCCTGTTTTTCGAGCGAGAGCGAAACGTCGCGTCCGTCGCGCAGGACATGAATAATGAGAGCGTCGGGAATTGTCTGCTTGATGCGCTTGAGATACAGCAGGTGCTCCGGGGTGCAATCGGCCCAGCGCTCGACGTGCTGTTGGCGCGCCATCGTTTCCATGTAGGTACGCAGGAAGTCGCCGCCGTTGCGGCATGCGTCCATGACCGGACCCTCGACGTCCTCACGGGCGAGGCCGGTCTTGGCGAAGAGAGGGCTCTTGTACCAGGCGGAAAGCATCGCACGGCGGTGTTTCGGACTGCTGAGATCGCCGAAACGCGGCTCAAGGATGTTGAAGACCTGCGACTCCGCGCGATATACGGCGAAGTTTCCTGCGGACAACAGCATGTGGTACAGCAGGGTGGTTCCCGATCGCGGACAACCGACTACGAAAACTGGTGCTTTGCTGCGAGGAGTGACTTGGCCCAATGCGCCCATTCCCATTTTCCGTTCGAAACACCAAGAGTCGTTGGTTGAGTTCTTACCTGTGGCGCATGCGACAGGGAGGAATTACTGGAGAAACTCTCAATTTCTTCGAAGCTTCCCCTTTTGATGAATTCTGCCAGCGAAGTGTTAACCAAACATTTCGGCAAGATGAACTCTCGGTTAAAAGTTTGGATCTCAATAAAGTAAAAAGTGACGAGGCGACATGCGCTGATCAGCCGATTCACAAGTACATGCACGGGACTGAATTGACATTGGTTTCGGTGCTGTGTTTCCCTTACTTTCGTTTTCTTTCATATACATACGGTGAAGTTTGTGTATCGCGCCGGACTTTCTTCGGCCGTGCACACATGTCGCCAAGGAGCTTCTCTCTGATGAGACGGAATTCGCTGGTTCGAGTTGCCGGGTTGCTGATGTTCGTTCTCGTTCCGCCGGTCCTGAGGGCGGCCGAATCCAGCAATCTCACAGAGTTGAAGAATGGATGGCGGCTAACGTCTGTGGATAACGTCTCGGCCGGTGGCGAGCAAATATCGAAAGCTGAGTTCGATGCGTCGACGTGGCATTCCGTGAAGCACATGCCGTCCACCGTGCTACAGGCGCTTGAAGACGATGGGGTCTACAAGGACCTTTACTCCGGCATGAATCTGGCGAAGGTCGGGGACCTCTGGAAGAAGGACTGGTGGTATCGAACGACGTTTGTTGCGCCTCCGGGCCGATCGGTGTACACGCTGATCTTCAAGGGGATCAACTACCGCGCCGAGGTCTGGCTCAATGGACGTCAGTTAGCGGGGGCGTTGCAGGCCGTTGGTATGTACAACGAGTTCGAATGGGAGGCGACTCCGTTCATCGTGGCGGGCGGTGACAACGTGCTGGCAGTAAAGATTACTCCCGAGCGGGCCATCCTGGGCGAGGGCACGGTCGAACTGGCAGACAGCTGGCACGACTGGATCAACTGGAAGTATCTGGGTTCAAATACGCCTCCAACGACGGGGGTTTCCTATGTTCCCGACCGGAACGCCGGGATCTGGAAACGTGTGTATCTCAGCAGCAGCGGGCCGGTGACGATTCGCAATCCCTACGTCGCGAGTGATCTGCCGCTTCCGGCGCTGAGCCCGGCGGCGTTGTCGTTGTATTGCGATCTGACGAATCATTCCAAGGAAAACGTGGCAGGAGTTCTGCGCGGCGAAATTACCCGGGCGGGGAAGCCGTCGATCGCTTTTGAGAAAACGGTGTCGCTTGATCGTGGCGAAACGCGCGAGCTGGCGATGACGCCGCAGGAATTCGCGCAACTCTCGGTCGCAAATCCCGATCTATGGTGGCCGTATGTGTGGGGCCAGCCGAACCTGTACCACCTGAAGCTCGAGTTTCGGACGTCGCAGGAACTTTCCGACGACCAGGGAATCGATTTTGGCATCCGGAAGATCCAGCAGGCGCGCGATTCGGATAAAGATTTTCCGGCAGCGGGAACGGGCGGCAGTTTCTATCTGAAGATCAACGGACAGGATTACCTGATCCGCGGCGGCGTCTACTCGCCCGACCTGCTCTATAAGAATGATCCCGAGCACGACACGAAGATCATCCGCTATGTAAAAGATCTCGGGCTGAATTTCCTGCGCTGGGAGTCGAAGATCGCCGACGAAAGCATGGTGGATCTGGCGGACCACCAAGGCATTCCCACGATGTTTGGCTGGATGTGCTGCGTGCAGTGGGAGCACTGGGACTCGTGGACTGCCGAGGACCAGTGGGTGTCGCGCGCCAGCACCCGGGCCACGGTTCGAAATCTTCGGTCGCACGCGTCGGTGGTGGCGTGGGCGAACGGCAGCGACGGACTGCCTCCGGATCCGCTGCTGAACGACTACAACGAGATTCTGCGCGAACTGCACTGGCAGAATGCCGTCCTGAACACGGTCTCGTCCTTCAACCGGGACTGGAGTGGAATCCACATGTACGGACCTTACGTCTGGCGGCCGCCGTACTTCTGGTTCAGCGAAAAATACGGCAACGCGCGCGGTTCGTCAGCAGAGGAGGGCGACAACGAGACGATTCCTCCGGTCGAAAGCCTGAAGAGGTTTATTCCCGCCGACAAGCTGTGGCCCATCAACGAGTACTGGTATTTCCATTCGGGCGCGAACGATGGGAACAATACGCTGGCGAACGTGCAGCGCGTGCTCAACAAGAGGTACGGGCCGTCACGCAGCGTGGAGGAATTTTCCAAAAAAGCGCAACTCGCACACTACGAGGATGTGCGCGCGCAATACGAGACCTACGCGACCCACTGGCAGAATCGCAAGATGCTCGTCCACTGGATGATGAACAATCCGTGGCCGTCGTTATTCGGGCATTTGTTCGATTACTACTTCAAGCAGGGTGGTGGATACTTTGGCGCAAAGAAGGGACTGCAGCCGCTCACCGTTGTCTGGGACTACTACGCGACCGGCGATCGCAAGACGGCGAAGGTTTATGCCGTCAACCTGACACAGGAGGCGCGGGAGCATTTGAAGGTCGCGGTGGAGGTCTACGACTTGAGCAGTGTGCGGAGATTCGCGAAGGAAGTCGCGGAGGCGAGGATACCGGCGGGCACGTCTGTTGAAGCGATGACAATGGCTCGCGACAACACCTTGGGGTCGGTGTTCTTCGTGCGGCTGCAACTCAAGGATGCCGCTGGATCCGTGCTGGCCGAGAACGTGTACTGGGCATCGAACACCGACGATGTCGTGGGCAATCCGAATGATCCCTCGCAATTCAAAACGGAACTGGAACAGTGGGCCGACTTCTCCGCACTGAGTGACATGCCGGCCGTGAGGGTTCAACTTGCTGCGAAGGTCGAAGGCGTCGATGCCATGAAAACAGCGACGCTCACGCTGAAGAATCTCTCCAACCACATCGCCTTCTTTTTGCGAGCGGAAGTTACAGCTGGGCCGGATGGAGAAGAGATCCTTCCGATTACCTATGACGACAATTACGTCACACTCTTTCCGCAGCAGACGAAAACGCTGGTGGCCAGGTTCGAGCAGCCCGCGTCAATGAAGCAGAACTACGCCGTACGCCTCGAGGGATACAACGTGGGAAAGATGGTCCTGCCACTGAAGTAGCAAGACCATCTTTGAGTTGAATCCGCTTCCGGTATGTTTTCGGCAATCCCTAGTTCTTGGGAGTGTCTTGTGTCGCGTCTGGTGTTGACGGCGGTGGCGGGCTCACTGGCCGCGAAGCTGGCCTGGCCATCGGCTTCTTGGTCTTCCCTGCGTTTTGCTGGTGAGCGGCGAGGGAATCCGTCTCCTGGAGCCCGGATGGAATGGTGAAGAGCGAGGCTGCTTGAGGACCTTCCGCGATGTTCTTGAAGGAGACAACGCTCCGATCGCTTTCCCACTTGGTAACGAAATCGAGCTTGCGGTCGACATAGGCGAAACCGGTATCGCCGTTGCGTGCTACGCCCTTGTACTTCACAGTTTCGCGGTTGTCGACGGTGGCGTCCCCGACTTTGGAGCAACTGCTGGGCTTGCCGACGAAGGCATCCCATGCGGGGCAGGCGTTTTCCGGATCGGTGGGGCGAAAGAACGGCATCGCGGTGGAGAGATGCCCGCCGACCATCCGGGTGTAGCTTTTATTGTCGGGCAAGATCATGAAGCCCAATTCTTGTTTCAGGTCGATGATGGCAATGGTGTTTTGCTTGCCACTTATTTCAAAACGCATTTTTTCGCCGGACACCGCTACCTTGGAGCTAGGAACGCCTTCGGGTTTTTCGCGAACCATTTCTGCCGAGAATTGCTGGGAAAACACTGGGCAAGCACTAAGGCAAAGCACAAGGGGACCCGTTACACGCAAGATTATCTTCGGGAGCACGTGAATCTCCTTACAAAAAGATGTGGGCGGGAGGTTGGTAGATCGGGGGTCAGGCAAGCAAAGAATAGCAGAACTGGGAGAAGGGCAAAAGGCCCTTAATCGCGCCCCGAGCCGGGTTTGGAGAAGCCGCGCTCAATCCATTTCGACATGAGGTGGTGGCCGCGATCGGCGTAGCCGCTGTGGAGGTAAACCTCTTTGGCTGTTGTGTTTGCACGAACGACTTCCAGATGGACGGCGCGGACGCCGGCGGCGCGGGCGGCATCTTCGACAAAGTTGAGCGCAGCCCGCCCCCAACCCCGGCCCCGATGCGAAGGACGAACGAAGAATTCGTCGATGAAGGCATCGCGGCCTAAGTACTCGAGGCTATAGCCGAAGGTCAGGACGATGTAGCCGACGGCGGTGCCCTGATCGCAAATCAACCAGGCGCGACCGAACGACGGCTCGCGAAGGAAATTGAGCAGGGCGGTGCGGGCGCGGGGTTCATCGTAGGCGTGGCCGTCGTAGGCGTAATACTCGCGCATCATGCCGAGCAGCAGATCGGTGTCGGCCTCGTTCGCGAGGCGAAAGATCGGGTCCACGGTCAGGCCCCGTTTTCGATGGCGAGCGCCATGCCCATGCCCCCGCTCACACAAAGCGTCGCGACGCCGCGCTTGGCTTTGCGCTTCAGCATCTCGTGCAGCAGCGTGACGGTGATGCGCACGCCGGTGCAGCCGATGGGATGGCCGAGAGCAATGGCGCCACCGTTGACGTTCAGCTTGGCACGGTCAAAGTGCAGTTCGCGGTCGCAGGCGAGAACCTGCGCGGCGAAGGCTTCGTTGAGTTCAACAAGATCGAAGTCGGCGAGTTTGAGGCCGTGTTTTTGTTCCAGCTTGCGCATGGCTGGCACTGGACCAATGCCCATGACGCGCGGATCGACTCCGGCGGAAGAGACGGCCAGAATGCGGGCCAGCGGCTTGAGATTGTTCTTCTGAGCGAACGATTCGCTGGCAACGACTACGGCGGCAGCACCGTCCGTAATGCCTGAGGAGTTTCCCGCGGTGATTGTTCCGGTCTTCGAGAACACGGGCGCAAGCTTCGCGAGCTTTTCCATGCTTGCTTCCGGGAACGGGTGTTCGTCGCGCGGGAAAACCTGCGTCCCCTTCTTGCTTTCGATGGTGACGGGGGCGAGTTCGTCCTTGAAGCGATCGGACGCGAGCGCGGCGGCGGCGCGAGTTTGCGAGGCGAGAGCGAATTCGTCCTGCTCATCACGAGTGATCTTGTACTGCTCGGCGAGCACTTCGGCCGTCTCTCCCATCACCATCTTCGCCAGGGGGCAGAAGAATCCGTCGCGATACATGCCGTCGACGAGTTCCTGGTCGCCGAGACGGTATCCCCAGCGCGCGCCATCGAGGTAGTAAGGCAGGCGCGACATGGATTCCGTTCCGCCGGCGAGGACGCAATCCAGATTGCCCGTGGCGATCTCCTGATAGGCGAGCGCGATCGATTTCAGTCCCGACGCACAGGCTTTGTTGACCGTATAAGCAGGCACTTCCTTGGGAACGCCGCTCCGAATGGAAATCTGGCGGGCAGGGTTGGGACCGCCTCCGGCTTGGCGCGCATTGCCGAAGATTGTTTCCTCGATCTGTTGCGATTGGACTCCGGCGCGTTCGATCGCCGCTTTCGCGGCCACCACGCCCATGTCGGCGGCGGATTGCGAGGCCAGCGATCCGCCAAACTTGCCGATGGGCGTGCGAGCCGCCGAGAGGATGTACACGTCGTTCAAAACGGACCCTCCAAACCTTTCAGTCTAGCATCGGAGAGTCATAACGCCCTGTCGCGGCGGAAGGCGCTTTGAGCTTCATTCGATAGAATCCCGGCATGCCCGGCGCCGGCCGAATCATCTGGGATCTGAGCGATGCGAACCTGACGGATCAAATCTACGTCGCTTCCCTCATCGTCGTCACGCCCTGGGTCGTAATTTCGGAGCGTGTCGAACTTCGCTGGTGGCTCGCAGGGATCAACGTCGTCTGCCTGGTTGTGATTCGACTGCTGCAGGTATGGGCTGAGCGGTCGGTAGTCGGGGAGTTTCTGCATGACTGGTATCCGCTCGGCATGTTCATCGTGTGCTTCGAGGAAGTCTCGCGGCTGTCGTTCCTGGTGCGCGATGGCTGGCAGGATCGCTACCTCCTGGCGGTCGAATCGCGCCTGTGCTCCGTTCCGCCGACTGTGTGGCTGGGCCGCCACGGATCATGGTGGCTGACCGAAACTCTCGAAATCGGCTACTTCTCCTATTTTGTGCTGCTGATGATCGTGGGCGGGGTGCTGTACGCGAGGGCCGACAAGCGTCCGTTTCGGCAAGTAATGGACGCGACAGCGTTCGCTTACCTGATCTGCTACCTGGTGTTCATTTTCTTTCCGACGGAAGGCCCGGCGCACACGCTCGCGGCGCAGCACGATTTCCCTCTCCCGGGCGGTGGGCCGTTTCACTGGATGGTGATGCTGATTCAAAGTAATGCCGGTGTTCACGGCAATGCCTTTCCGAGCGCGCACGTCGCGGGCGGCGTGGTGGCGCTGTACTTCGCGTGGAAGTATGTTCGGCGGCTCGGTTTCGGCCTGACTCCTCTCGTGATATTGCTCTGCATTGGCGCCGTCTATGACCGCTACCATTACGTTTCCGACGTGATCGCCGGCGTTGTGGTCGGGGTGGGTGCTTCGATGGTAATCGTTCATGGCTGGCTAGGAGTTTCGCGTGTTCCTGATTCGCCCGCTCTGGGCGCAACCAAGTAAACTGATCGCTCATGAATTACATCTATGGACTTAACGCGGTGAGCGAGGCCATCAAGGCTCGCGGGCGCGCGTTTCAGTGGGTGGGGTTGGCGAAAGAGCGCCACGACTTGCGCCTGCAGCGGATCATCGAAGAATGCCGCAAGCTGGGAGTTCCAGTGCGCTTCCTGCAACGGACAGAACTTGATCGCATGGCCGGGAATGCCGCGCACCAGGGTGTGGTGGCGGTCACATCGGCGAAGCAATACAGCGGGCTGGACGATGTGATCGATGCCAAGCGCGGCCAATATTCACTGATCGTTGTGCTCGATGGCGTGGAAGATCCGCACAATCTCGGTGCGATCCTGCGCACGGCGGATGCGGCGGGAGCGGATGGCGTGGTGATCCCGGAGCGACGCGCAGCGGCCGTCACCGGCACGGTGACCAAAACGTCTGCGGGAGCCAGCGAGCATCTCCCGATCGCAAAAGTCACGAACATAGCGCGCAGCGTGGAAGAGTTGAAGGAGCGCAACGTCTGGGTGGTGGGACTTGACGAGCGCGGCACGCAGACCTACGACACGCTCGACTACAACATGGATTGTGCGCTCGTGCTGGGCGCCGAGGGCAAGGGCGTTCACGATCTGGTGGCGCGAAAATGCGATTTTCTCGTGTCGATTCCGATGCTCGGGAAAGTCTCGTCGCTGAACGTATCGGTGGCGGCGGGCGTCGTGCTCTACGAAATCGTCCGGCAACGGAGAGCAAAGGCGGCGCCGGAAGCGGAATGAAGTTCTGGGTTGTGTTTCTTCTGATCGTGAGCGCCTTTTCCAGCGCTTTTTCTCTCGACCGCGAAGCCTTCACCTTCTCCAAATACGATCTGAACGTGCAGGTTGAGCCCGAGCAGCAGCGGCTGGCCGTGCGCGGCAAGATCGTCCTGCGCAACGATTCTTCATCGCCCCAGAAGAACGCTGTGCTGCAGATTTCGTCCAGCCTCACCTGGCGATCGATCCAGGCCGACGGCAAGCCGCTGCAATTCGTAAGTCAGCCCTACACATCCGACGTCGATCACACGGGCGCGTTGTCGGAGGCGATCGTCTCGCTTCCGGCGGAGGTGCCGCCCGGAGGCGGCGTCGAACTAGAAATCGGCTACGAGGGTGTGATTTCGCTCGATGCAACGCGGCTGACCCGCATCGGCATGCCCAAGGAGATGGCCGTGCACAGCGACTGGGACCAGATCGACAAGACGTTCAGCGCGGTGCGCGGAGTGGGATATGTTGCGTGGTATCCGATCGCCACTGACGTGGGAAATCTTTCGGAGGGAAACAGCGTCTTCGAGGTGGTCGGACGGTGGAAGAAACGCGAAGTGAAGGCGGAGATGAAAATTCACGTCCTTTACGCAACGGACGATGGCAATCCGTTGCCGACCCCACTCTGCAGCGGAGTTGGAGTGAACGGCTATGGACGGATCAGCAGAGCGGGGGAAGTATTTCTCGATTGCGAGTTTTCGCCTCTGGGTTTTCGGGTTCCTGCGTTCTTGATGGCGAACTATGACCTGGTGGATGGAACGACGGCACGAGTCCAATTTCTTCCGGAACATAAAACCAACGCCGAGAAGTTCGCTCGGTCCGCCGACGCCCTTGCTCCGTTCGTCAAAGAATGGTTCGGATCCCCGCACGAGAAGGCGCAGGTGATCGAACTGGCGGATCCGGGCGCGTCGCCATTCGAAAGCGGGGCGACGTTGCTGACCCCGCTGAACGACACGGATCCCAAGCTGCTGCAGATCGTGCTCGTCCACGAACTCACGCATGCTGCGTTTCCGTCGCCGCGGCCGTGGATCTACGAAGGCCTCGCCCATTTCGCGCAGGCGGCGTACCGCGAGCATCAGGTGAGCCGCGCGGCGGCACTCGACTTTCTTGGATTGCATCGTGCGGCGGTGGTGGAAGCCGAGAAGCACTTGCAGGAGAATTCCGGCACCACGGACCAGGCGTTGATCTCTTCCACCATCGACGAGTTTTATCGCAGCAAGGCCGCATACGTCTGGTGGATGCTCAAGGACATGCTCGGCGGAGAGGTCATACAGAAAGCCCTGGCTCTATACCAGCCGGAAAAAGACATCGAGCACGGCTATATGCAGCACCTGCTGGAGATGCAATCAAAGCGCGACCTGCAGTGGTTCTTTGATGATTGGGTCTATCACGACCGCGGGTTGCCGAACTTTAAAGTTGAGTCGGCATATGTCGGCAAGGCCTCGCAAGGGAACTACCTGACGACCATAACTGTCGACAATCTGGGTGCAGCCGGGGCCGAGGTCCCAGTAATGGTTCATTTTGAGGGTGGGGATTTGAATGACCGCGTCATGGTTCGCGGGAAGGCGAAAGGCGTTCTGCGGATTGCAACACCAAAGCCGCCAACCGAAGTCACGGTGAATGACGGGAGCGTGCCGGAGATAGATTCGAGCAACCATTCGTTTAAGGTCACGGGACCTGCTCCGGCCGCCTCCTGATATTTCTTTCACAATTCACCACGGACGCGCAGAGAGCTCTTTGCCCGAGTCTCGACATCGTCGTCATCTCGAGTCAGGGCTGCATGGGCCTTGTCTCCGTGGTAGCTTCTTGTTGGCGTCCTGGAGGCAAGTTTGGCCTACATCCAGTTCTTAGGCGCAGCCGGCACGGTGACCGGCTCCAAACATCTGATCAATACTTCATTCGACGACGATGGTAAAAAGGGCATCCAGGTTTTGATCGACTGCGGACTCTTCCAGGGCCAAAAAGAATGGCGGGAGCGCAATTGGAAGGAACTTCCCATTCCCGCCGCAGAAATCGACGCGGTCATCCTTACGCACGCGCATCTGGATCATTGCGGATGGATTCCACGGCTAGTGAAAGAAGGATTCAAAGGGCCGATCTATGCGACTGCGGCGACTATCGATCTGTGTGGCATCATCCTGCCCGACTCCGGCCACCTGCAGGAAGAAGACGCGGCCTTTTATAACAAGATCAAGAAATCAAAGCACAGTCCCGCGTTGCCGCTGTACACGCTGGAAGAGGCGCAGGCCAGCCTGCAGTCTTTCCGGGTTGCGCAAGTCGGCGAGACGAAGCAACTGAGTCCAGAGCTGTCGTTCCAATTCGTGCGTGCTGCGCATATTCTCGGTTCTTGCATGGTTGAAATATCGCTGAACACAGATGGCGAGTCGCGCCGCCTGCTATTCACGGGCGACATTGGGCGTGTGCACGATCAGACGGTGGCGCCAGGAAAGGTGGTCCACTCTGGGCCGACGGAGGGCGAGATCGCCGACCTGCTGGTGATGGAGTCTACCTATGGAAATCGAGAGCATCCGCACACCGATCCGCGGCCGGAACTGGCTGCCTTGATCCGCCAGACGGTGGACCGTGGCGGCTCCATCATCGTGCCAGCGTTTGCAGTCGAACGAACGCAGAAGTTTGTATTCATGCTGAAAGAGTTGATGGAGTCAAAACAGATACCGCGGATACCGGTCTTCTGCGACAGCCCGATGGCCATCAAGGCAGTTGAAATCTATCTCAAGTACGAAAGCGAGTATTCCGACGAAGCGCGGACGCTGATCGGCAAATTTGGGTCACCACTCGAGTGGCCGGGTTTCACGTTCGCGTCAACCGCTGAGGAGTCCAAGAAGATCAACGCAGTGCATTATCCGGTGGTCATCATCTCGTCGAGCGGCATGGGGACCGGCGGACGCATCCTTCATCATCTTGCGCAGCGACTGCCTGATCCCAAAAATACGATCGTGTTTATCGGCTTCCAGGCGCCGGGCACGCGCGGCTACACAATCAAGAGCGGCGGGAAGGAAGTGAAAATCTTCGGCGACTTCGTTACGATTCGCGCGCAGATCGTAGCCTTCGAGCAATTTAGCGATCACGCGGACCCGTCGGAATTGCTCACCTGGCTGCGCACCTTCCGCAAGGAACCTGCAAACACTTATCTCGTGCACGGAGAGGCGGCGGCTGCGTCGCAATTGCGCGACACGATGGCCAAAGAATTAGGATGGAAGGTGGAAGTCGCCGAGTGGATGGAGAAAGTGCGCGTGAACTAGACGCCGAGTCGTCTGCGGAGGCCGCATGACCGAAGCTGAACTCAGGAAGGACATCGAAGCCGCTGAGAAGAGCCCTAAAGAGATTGCTGCGGCCGTTTCCGGTCTTTCGCCGAACGTACTACGCTACAAACCTTCGCCCGACAAGTGGTCGATTCTCGAGATTCTCGGGCACCTTGCGGACATTGAGATCGTTTATGCGTATCGTCTGCGACAGATGCTGGCCGACGAAAAACCGGTGATCGCCCCGATGGATCAGAACGCGTGGGCGAAACATCTCGGCTACATGGACGCCCGGGCGTCTGAGTTGGTGGCATCATACGGGCTGAATCGGCACCAGAACGTGCGGCTTCTAAATCGACTCAAGGTAGCCGATCTAGAGAAGGCTGCATTTCATCCTGAGTACCAGAAGAATCAAAGTGTCGCTGACCTTGTCGAGCGCATGGCCACCCACGGCGCGAATCATCTGGCGCAAATTGAGAAGCTGAAGAAGGAAGCAGTAAGAAAGTAGATCGCTCAGTGGGGATGGGCGTGGGTGAATCGAACCAGCGATTCCAGTTTTGCCGCCGCGGCCCCGGAATCGATCGATTCGGCAGCCAATGTGATCGCGTCTCTGAGATGATCAGCACGGCCGGCGGCGACCAGCGCCGCCGCCGCGTTCAATAGCACGACATCGCGTCGTGCAGATTTTTGGCCGGCGAGCACCTCGCGAATGATGGCTGCATTTCCGGCGGCATCTCCTCCGGAGATCGATCCGATTGGGGCACGGGGAAACCCGAATTCTTCGGGTGTGATTTCGTAGGTGCGCACCTGGCCCTCGCGCACTTCAGCGACACGCGTTGGACCAGTGATCGTGATTTCGTCCAGGCCGTCCGATCCGTGCACAACAAGTGCGCGGCGCAGTCCAAGCATACTCAGGGCTTCGGCAAGCTTTTCGACCAGATCATCGGAGTACACGCCGACCACCTGCGCCGATGCATGCGCCGGATTCGTCAGAGGACCAAGCAGGTTGAAGACTGTCCTCAGCCGCAACTCGCGGCGCGCGGGTTGAACATACTTCATCGCGGAATGCAGAGCTGGAGCGAATAAGAACGCGATGCCAACTTCTTTCAAACATTCCGCGACTCGCGCAGGCGGCAAGATAATATTGACGCCCAAAGCTTCAATCACGTCGGCCGAGCCGCACTTTGAGGTGACGCTGCGGTTGCCATGTTTGGCCACGCGCACCCCGGCCCCTGCTGCCACCAGCGCCGTTGCGGTCGAGATGTTGAATGTGCCGCTGGCATCGCCGCCAGTTCCGCAGGTGTCGACCAGCGCTTCCCGTTCGGTCCCGCTGACGTCGATGGTGGAGTCTTCGACGACGTTCAGAGGCGCCGCGGCTGCGCGGATCGCCTCGGCGAATCCGACAATTTCTTCGACCGTTTCGCCCTTCATGTGCAGGGCAACGAGCAGCGCGGCAATTTGTGCGTCGCTGCACTGACCGGTCAACACTTCCGACATCACGGCCCGCGCCTCGTCGCGTGAGAGCGACTGACAATGGTTCGCGATCCGGTGAAGGGCGTCGGTGATCATTGGGCTACAGGGTAGCAAAGTTCGTGAAATCGCGATCACGGGGTCTTGTGACGACTTACGTTTGCCCAATGCCGGGGGCTTCTATAAAATCAAACGTTTGCTGCCCACATTCGGAAGCCGCAAGCAGGACCCTGCCACAAATATCGTGTGATCGATGGGATCGCGAATCATAAGATCGGGAATCATCTATGAAAATTCATGAGTACCAGGCGAAAGCAATCCTGAAGAAATATGGTGTCGCCGTACCGCGCGGCGAGATGGCGGAGACGCGTGAGCAGGCCGAGGCGGTCGCCAAAAGTCTGTTCGACGCGGGCGCAACCGGCGTCGTGGTGAAAGCCCAGATTCACGCTGGCGGCCGCGGCAAAGGCGGCGGTGTAAAGATCGCAAAATCGGTGCAGGAAGCCGGCGACCTCGCCGCCAAGATGCTCGGCATGACGCTGATCACGCACCAGACGGGGCCGGAGGGCCGCATCGTGCGCCGGTTGCTCATCGAAGAGACGCTGCCGATCGAGAAGGAACTCTACATCGGTATCCTCGTGGATCGTGGCGAAGCCAAGGCAGTCTTCATGGCGTCCGCGGCAGGTGGCATGGACATCGAGCAGGTGGCGGCTGAAAATCCGGATGCGATTTTGAAGGAGTACATCGCGCCGGGCATGGGATTACAAGCCTTTCAGGCGCGCAAACTCGCGTTCCAACTCGAAATCAAGCCGCAGTTGGTCAACCAGGCCGTGCAATTGATGACTGGGTTGTACAAGGCATTCGAAGGAACGGACGGCTCTCTGGTCGAGATTAACCCCTTCATCACGACGACCGACGGCCGCCTGTTTGCGCTTGATGCCAAAATCAACTTCGACGACAACGCGATCTTCCGCCATCCCGACCTGAAAGAACTGCGCGACATCACGGAAGAGGATCCGCTGGAAGTGGAAGCGTCGAAGTATAGCCTGAATTACATCAAGCTCGACGGCACTGTCGGCTGCATGGTGAACGGCGCCGGTCTCGCGATGGCCACGATGGACATCATCAAATACGCCGGGGGCATGCCAGCTAACTTTCTGGATGTCGGCGGCGGCGCGAATGCCGAGCAAGTGACCCATGCCTTCGAGATTCTGCTCAGCGACAAGAACGTGAAGGCGGTACTGATCAATATTTTTGGCGGCATTCTGCGCGTCGATACGCTGGCAACTGGCGTCGTCGATGCGGCGAAGAAGACCCACATTCAGCTGCCCATCGTGCTGCGGCTGGAAGGCACGAATGTTGATGCAGGAAGGCAGATCCTGAAAGAGTCCGGTCTGAATTTCATCGTCGCGGAAACGATGAAGGATGCGGCGGAAAGAGTAGTCGCGGCGGCCAAGGGCTAAGGGTCGCGCCGACATCTGGCCGGCTGGCATGACCGAGGCTTATTCAAGTTCAAAGGCTGTTTAAAGAAGAGAGCAATCATGGCAATCCTGGTAGATAAAAATACGCGGCTGATCGTGCAGGGACTCACCGGGCGCGAGGGAACGTTCCACGCCAAGGCGAGCGCGGCTTACGGGACACAGGTTGTGGGAGGCGTGACGCCTGGCAAAGGCGGCACAACCCATGAAGGCTGGCCGATCTTCAACACGGTGCAGGAAGCGGCCGACAAGACGGGAGCCAACGCTTCGGTCATCTTTGTTCCACCGCCGTTTGCGGCCGACGCGATCATGGAGGCCGCCGATGCCGAGATCGAATTGATCGTTTGCATCACCGAAGGTATCCCCACGCTCGACATGGTGCGCGCATGGGAATTTCTGCAGACGCGCCGCTCACGCCTGATCGGGCCGAACTGCCCCGGCATTATCTCACCGGGCAAGTGCAAGATCGGCATCATGCCCGCACAGATTCACAAGGAAGGCAACATCGGCATTGTTTCGCGCTCGGGCACGCTGACCTACGAAGCGGTCTACCAGCTCACTACGCGCGGCATTGGCCAATCGACGGCGATTGGTATCGGTGGCGACCCAATCATTGGCACCAACTTTACCGACGCGCTCGAGTTGTTCAATAAAGATCCGCAGACCGAAGCGGTCATCATGATCGGCGAGATCGGCGGGAACGCAGAAGAAACGGCAGCCGAGTACGTGAAGAAGCATATGAAGAAGCCGGTCGTCGGCTTCATCGCCGGGCAAACGGCTCCTCCGGGACGGCGCATGGGCCACGCTGGCGCGATCATCTCGGGTGGAAAGGGAACCGCCGCGGAGAAGATGAAAGCGATGGAAGCGGCTGGAATCAAAGTGGCGAAGTCGCCGGCCGCGATCGCCGAGACGCTGCTTTCCGTGATCGGCGCCGTGGCGAAAGCATGACGAGTAGCGAGCACTGAGCTCTGAGTACCGGGTTGCGAGGTCGTGGACGCGGGTTTGCTGAAGACCGAAGGCCGACGACAGGTTTCTGACCAACGACCAACGACAAGTTTAGTCATCGACTAACATCCAAGGAACCAACGACTCCATGAAAACGCTGGAACGCACGCTGACGATCATCAAACCCGACGCCGTGAAGAAGAACGCGGTCGGCGATATCATCGAGCAGTTCGAGAAAAACGGCTTCCGCATCCTTGCCATGAAGATGCTGGAAATCTCCAAGCACCAGGCCGAGCAGTTCTACGCGGTGCATGCACACCGGCCCTTTTACAATTCCTTGACCAATTTCATGTCGAGCGGTCCGATCGTGGCGCTGGCGCTGGAAAAAGAAAACGCCATCGCCGACCTGCGCAAGCTGATGGGCGCCACCAATCCGGCACAGGCGGAAGAAGGCACCATCCGCAAGAAGTGGGCGACCAACATCGAGTACAACGCAATTCATGGCTCGGATGCCGATGAGACGGCTCGCTTTGAGTTGAGTTTCTTTTTCGCGGGATACGAGTTGGCAAAATAACAGTTCTCAGTTGCCAGTTCCCAGTTCTCAGTTAAAATCGGCGGACCTTCATTTCTTAAGACCAAAGGCCTAACACCTGAGACCTGAATTCCCATGCCTCTAGTCCAAATCACGATGCTTCAGGGCCGCACGGTCGAGCAGAAGCGCAAACTGGCGCAACGTATCACCGATGTAATGGTGGAAGAAGCGGGCGCTCGCAAAGAAGCCATCGTAGTGACGTTCGTGGAAGTTTCGAAGGAGAGCTACGCGTCGGGCGGAGTTCTGATGATCGATAAGAACAAGTAACCCCAGTCACGCAGGCCTGTTCTGTTTGAGCCTTCTTATGAAAGAGTGGAAGCCTGCAACTGTCGAATACGTCAAACAGCTGGTGGAGCGCGGCCTATTCGACTGTGACGAAGAACAGCTAGCGGTATTTAAGACATTCGCGGTTCAACCCTATAATGCGCCGATTATGAGGTACGGAAACGAAGAGATAGTCGTTGTTATTGCACGCAACGGCAATGAAGTTATTTATTTCGAGGATGTGGAGGATGGCTTTAATGTCTCACCCACAGACAGCAACGGTGAGATCCTCGAGCACTGGTGCAATCAAGATGATCTGAAGTTCGCTCTCGATTACTGGATTGAAGGTCGAGGCGGTACCGAAAAGGTCGGGCCTGCGCAACCCATCGACTAAAAGAGCTTCTCAAGATTTCTCACCTTAAGAGGCCCTACGAGATATCTCAGCAGGCAACCAGTCTCACGTCCATCTGGTAGAACTTGAAGACGCCTTCTTCGCGTGCCACCACCTGATACCGATCCAGAACGTCGTTCACAAACGCAAGCCTCTGCTCTTCAGACAGATGTTTCGTCCATTCCACGAAGGTCACCATTCCGAAGGCGACAAAAGCTTCGCGCGACTTGAAGTCCCAAGCCTTGTCTTCCCTGCAGATGTTCTCTACGAGGAAGTGATTTCGTTCGGCCGCCGCTGAATATTCTTCTGGGGTCCAGTGCAGATAAGGATCGCGAAAATTCTTGAAGGCGTTCGCCCATCGCGGCAAGCATCGTGTCTCTTCGATTACGTTTTCCAAGCTCTTCCGCTTGCCGGCGGGCACCAGACGCAGCTGCGCAACACCGTTTGGCGTCATCGTCCTGCGAATCGAACGCAGCGCCGTGTCCTGGTCAGGGATCCAGTGAAGCGCGTTGAACGAAGCCACCAGATCGAATTCATCGCAGAACGGAAGATTACGAGCGTCGCCGGTTTGGAAACGCAGATTGGGGTAAGTTGTGGAAGCAAATTGGTTCGACGCGAACGCAATCATCTCTGAGGAAGGATCAATCCCAACGACGGCCCCTCGAGGTACACGAGTCGCGATCTGTGCGGTGACCTTGCCATTGCCGCATCCTACGTCAAGCACTCTCTCTGCCCCGTTGAGCTTCAGCAGCGCCAGGGCCTCGGCTGCCATCACTTCTTGCAGCTGGGCGATCCGGGCATAGCCTGGTGCGTTCCACTCTGTCATGCGGTAATCGGCGCCCGGGTAATCAGGCAAGCGGTTCGAATAGGTGCCCTTCAATCCGATCGGCGATCTTGGGGAGTTCCTTGCGGGCGAATTGCAGGAAGTGCGGTGCGGAACGATGCGCTTCGAGCGCAGCGTCGTCTTTGTACTGCTCGTAGATGAAGTAGCGGCGCGGCTCGGTCTTGTGCCGGTGCACCACATACATGGCGCAGCCAGGTTCTTTGCGCGACTCCAGGGTCAACTTTGCGAACAGAGCAGCGACTTCCTTTTCGCGACCTACTTTTGCCATCCACGTCACGGCCAGCACGACCATTGCACGCTCCGTTGTGCGCAGCCGTCAGCCGTCAGCCGCCAGCTAGCAGTGAATGCAACTCAAATCTGCGAGCCGTGAATTCAGCTCGCCACCTCAGCTTGCCTCGGACCACAGACTGTCGAACACGTACCAATGGCCGACAGCGTGTCGCCCGCCCTACCCTACTCTTGCCGCGGCTTTCATGGCTGCGGCGAACTCATCCACAAAGATCGTGTGGTCGCGATCGGGCCCAGTCGAAATCATGCCGACCTGTGCGCCGCTCTCCTTCTCGAGAAACGCCAAATACTCGCGCGCCTGTTTTGGAAGCTTCTCGAATTCGGCGATCCCCTGCGTCGAGGTCTTCCAGCCGGGCCGATTTTCGTAAATGCACTCGATTTTCTCGTAACCGCTGGCCTGAGCTGGAATCTCGTCGGTGCGCTTACCATCGATCTTGTAACCGACGCAAACTGGGATTTCCGAGAACTCATCCAGCACGTCCAGCTTGGTCACCACCAGCCAGGAGATTCCGTTAATCATGCCAGCGTAATGAAGAAGTGGCAAATCCATCCAGCCGCAACGCCGCGGACGGCCCGTAACGGCGCCATATTCGTTGCCGCGTGCGCGCAACAGGTCGCCCTTCTCGTCCTTGGCTTCGGTCGGGAAGGGGCCCCCTCCCACGCGCGTGCAATAGGCCTTGGTTACGCCGATCACAAGGTCAATCGCGGTTGGAGCGATCCCCGTGCCGATTACCGCGCCGCCGGAAGTCGCGCTGGACGACGTCACGAAGGGATAAGTTCCATGGTCGATGTCGAGCATCGTGCCTTGAGCGCCCTCGAAGACGATCGATTTCCCATCGGCGAGAGCCTTGTTCAGGAAGACTGCCGTGTCGCGCACAAACGGCGCGATCTTGCCGGCGGCCGAGGCGTACTCCTCGTACATCTTGTCGGCGTCGAGGGGTTCGGAGTTGAACAGCGCATGGGCAATCATGTTCTTTTCGCGCACGGCGTTCTCGATATGCGTCTTCAACAGCTTGAGATCGAGGAGATCAGCGACTCGCAAGCCCCGACGCCCCATCTTGTCTTCGTACGCGGGACCGATGCCGCGCGAGGTCGTACCGATCTTTACGCGCCCCGGAGCATTCTCCGCGGCCAACTCGATCATGCGGTGATAGGGAAGAATCACCTGCGCGCGGTTGCTGACGAACAGATTCCCGTCCACCTGCACGCCGGCGTCACGCAATCCGCCCACTTCTTTCAGAAAGGCCATGGGATCGAGCACCACCCCGTTGCCAATAACGCTCGCGCAGCCCGCGCGCAACACGCCGCAGGGCACCAACTGCAAGATAAATTTCTTCCCGTTGATGATGACGGTGTGGCCGGCATTGTGCCCGCCAGCGTATCGGGCGACGACTGGAAAACCTTCCGAGAGGACGTCGACGATCTTGCCCTTGCCCTCGTCTCCCCATTGCGCGCCAACGATGACCGCAGTTTTACCCTGTTTCACAACTTGCTCCGTTACGCGAAAGTATGCCGCTTCCCGGGTTCGCACACACGCTTCGCCGCGGGTCTTCGCCGTCCTGATAAATGACTGGGATTTGAGCGGATCGGGGTGTGTACACATAAGAATACCACCGAGACGTAGTTGGTCTCCAGTATGCGACGCGTCCATCGCCTCTTCTTGGGGAGAACGATAGTTAAGCACTCAGCATTCAGCATTGAGCACTCAGCCTCCAGCACTTCGTCGTCACTTGTGCTATGAGTGACAATGCGACGGAATCCGCCTCGACAGCATCTCATCCTCGTCGGAGCCTCACTGAGAACTGAGAACTGAGAACTGAGAACCGAGAATTCATGCCCGAACTTCCTGAAGTAGAAACCATCGCCCGTGGATTGCAGAAGCGAGTAACCGGTGACGCCATCGAGTCGGTCTGGCTCGGTTCCAAGCCGCAGACCATGAAGTCGTCTCCGGCCGAGATCGCGAGCACGCTGGAGCATACCCGCATCGTCGAAGTGCGCCGTATGGGCAAGCACATCGTCTTCGAGTTGGAACGGAATGGTGTGCCACGTGCGCCTTCACGTATAAAGGCGCGGAAGAAATCGAAGCCTCTGAGCCCGCGCTCCCAGTGGATCGTCCATCTCGGGATGACCGGTCGCATGGTGGTCTGCGAACCGGATGCTGAGGTCGAAAAACATACGCACGCGATCGTGAGGCTGGAATCTGGCCGGGAACTGCGCTTCGTCGATCCGCGCCGCTTCGGTCGGCTCAGTGTGGCCAGGCAAGGAGGCTTCGACGCGGGCGGAGCCGAACCCCTCGAAGTCGAGAAAGAAAGCTTCCTGGTTCTATTTCGCGGCCGCAAAACCCCGATCAAGAGTGCTTTGCTAAACCAAAAGCTGCTCCGAGGGGTTGGCAACATCTACGCGGACGAATCCCTGTTCCGCGCCGGCATCCGGCCACGACGGAGAGTTTCTACGGTTCCGCGTCCGAAACTAGAGGCGTTATACGCGGCGATCCAGGAGGTCCTGAAAGAAGCGATCGCTCTTGGCGGCTCGTCCATTTCCGACTACGTGGACGCCGACGGAGAAGAAGGTTTCTTTCAACTTCAGCATCGTGTCTATGGGCGCGAAGGAGAGCCGTGTCTTGTCTGCAAGACGCAAATCAAGCGCGTGGTAATCGGCGGTCGGAGCAGCCATTATTGCCCGAATTGTCAGAAATGAAGAGCCTCTCTGCACTGACGCGGGTCGCCGAATCATAGTCTCCCAAAACGAAAAACGCTCGGGCTTGCGCCCGCTGCCGGAAATCGACAATCTGGATACAGCGGTGTAGTCTGTCTTGCTTTCATACCCGTATGTCTAATTTTTCAATTGGTGTCGATCTCGGAGGGACCAACCTGCGAGTGGCGGCGGTCGATGAAAAGGGCCGCCTGATGGAAAAGGTAACGTTCGGCACGAAAACCATCGTGGGTCGCGATCAGGTGCTGAACGACATGTGTAACGCCATCCGGCAAACATCCGCCAAGTATCAAAAGAATGGGGCTCTGCTGGGCGTGGGTATCGGTGTCCCCGGAATCATCGACATGGAGACTGGAATGATGCGGGAGTCACCCAACCTGCCGGGCTGGGCGGATTATCCAGTGCGCGCGGAAATCGAAAAACGTATGAACACGCCTGTGATTCTCGAGAATGACGCCAACTGCGCTGCGCTAGGCGAGAAGTGGCTCGGTGCGGGCCGGCATGTCGGCGACATGCTGATGCTCACACTCGGCACGGGCGTGGGTGGCGGGATCATCATCGGGGGAAAGATCCATCATGGCATGACGGGCATGGCTGGGGAGTTCGGTCACATGACGGTGGAACCCGACGGGAATCAGTGTGGCTGCGGAAATCGCGGCTGCCTGGAGCAGTATTCGTCGGCAACGGCCGTTGTACGCATGGCTCGAGAAGCCATCGCCGCCGGTGAAACGCCGGGGTTGGCGAAGGCTGCCAGTTCCGACGTTGAGTTCAGCGCGAAGGAGATCTACAACCTCGCCATCCAGGGGGACGAGGGTGCACGCAAGATTTTTCGAAGGGCGGGGCGCGCGCTCGGAATTGCCCTGGCGACCCTTATCAACGGCCTCAATCTCGAGATGTATGTGATTGGGGGAGGCGTGTCGAGCGCATGGGAGGCTTTTTCACCTTCCGTCTTTGAGGAACTACGTACGCGTTCCATGGTGTGGGCGGCCACGGCGCCCGCTGATCCCTTGGCAAGCTCGTCGGGAGCCTCAGCCATGGTAGAACCAGGCGGAGCGCGAAAGACCATTGTCACGCGTGCGCTGTTGGGCAGTGACGCCGGGTTGTATGGTGCGGCGCGGTTGCCCATCGAGCGAGGGCGCTAGGGCGCTGATCTCCCCTTACGTGAGCGACTCTTGAAAACTTCAATCGGTTACGACGCGACTGCCCGCAGGGCTCGCAGGAAGAACTGATTGTCCTCGGCTGTGCCGATCGTGACTCGAATCGCGTGTGGCGCTCCCCACGCTCCGAGCGGCCGAACCAGCACGCCTTCGCCGCGTAGCTTCCGCGCAAACTCGCGGGCATCCTGCTTCACATCCAGGAACAGGAAGTTCGTCCACGTTTCGGGGACGTCGGATCCGAGCTTCGCGATTTCGTTGGTCATCCACGCCGCTTGTTCGGCGTTGTTTTGGATCGCGCGCCCAAGGTGCGCTTCATCATCGAGTGCCGCAAGTGCCGCCGCCTGTGCCGGTGACGAAACCGCGAAGGTGTCCTGCATACGCGCAAAATACGCTATGAGTTCAGTTGGCCCGATGCCATAACCAACGCGTACGCCTGCCAATCCGTGCGCTTTGGAGAATGTGCGCAGCACAATGACGTTGCGATCTTCGCGAACATAGTCGAGTGATCGTGAGTAGCGGATCGAGCGCATCGCCGCGAAGTGCTGAGCGTAGTCGCAGTACGCTTCGTCGAGAACGACGATGACCGGTTCCGGCATACCCTCAAGGAAGCGATCGATCGTATCCGCATCGATGACAGTTCCGGTGGGATTGTTGGGATTCGCAATGAAAACGACGCGTGTATCCGAATTGACTGACGTCCGCATCGCGTCGAGATCGTAGCCGTTGTTTCTCAAAGGAGTCTCGATCAGAGTTGCACCGACTGCCTTGGTCACCATCGGATAAGAGATGAACGAGCACGCGCTCGTCACAGCATTCCGTCCCGGGCCGAGCAGCGTCCGCGCAATTATTCCCAATAGAGAAGTCGTGCCGTTGCCGACAAGAATCTGGTCAGGCCGAACATCGTGCAATTCGGCAAGTTTCTGCCGCAGTGCGGCAGACAGATCGTCCGGATACCAGTGGGAATGCTCAAGTGCAGCGCGCATCGCCGCAACGGCTTTCGGAGAGGGACCATAGGGACTCTCGTTCGCGTTGAGCTTGATGAGAGGAGTCGTCGGATCGTTGCCATGCGGCTTCGCCGCGGTTGGCATGCCTGAGGCGTAAGCGCCGAGTTCATGTACCGGCTTGTTGACCAGGTCGAAAAAGCGGCCCATGGATTCTCAGGATGCGGCTTTGGGCCGCGCCTGCGTCGAGGCGGTAGCCTGACCCGATGCGGTCCGCAGCCGATCGACTTCCTGCGTGGTCAGCGGCCGAAATTTTCCGGGCGGCACGTCCAGCGCCAGCGGACCGTACTTCACTCGCTTGATCTTCTCCACGTGATGGCCGACTTCCTCGAACATTCGCCGGATCTGGCGATTGCGCCCCTCGATCAGCGTGATCTCATACCAGGGATTTGCAGCTTCCTTCACAATGCGGATTTTTGCCGGCGACGTGCGCACGCGCTTGCCGTCGTCGGTTGCGATCGAGAGCCCGCCCCGCAACTTGGCGATCGCATCTTCCCGCGGCTGCCCGCTGACTTTGACGACGTACGTTTTCGCAACGTGGGACGCGGCTTTCATCAGCCGATGCGCGAGGGCGCCGTCATTGGTCATGAGCAGCAGGCCTTCGCTGGCGTAATCAAGACGGCCAACCGGATATACGCGGCTGCCCACGCCGCGAATCAGGCTCATCACGGTGGGCCGGCCCTCGGGGTCGCTCATCGTGGTGACGAATCCTTTCGGTTTGTTGAGGAGCAGGTACACGTGCCGTTGTGCACCGTGCAGCAGCTTGCCGTTGACGCGGATGTGATCCTTCTCGGGATCCGCCTTCGTCCCGAGTTCGGTCACGACTTGCCCGTTGACCGCGACTTTTCCGGAAGTAATCAATTCCTCCGCCTTGCGGCGCGAGGCGACTCCGGCAGCGGCGATGATTTTTTGCAGGCGTTCGGCAGGCATAAGGGGTCTAAGGTGAACCTGGAATTTTGCGCCGGTCTTCGGCGCAAATCGATTGTAGCGCCGGCATCCTGCCGGCTGTCTACCGGCGTCCCGCCCGCGTCTGCGAAAACTAGCAAAACGCCAGCCCTATCTATTCGCCTCGTTCACCGGAGTGCGACGCGACCACATCGGAAGGATGCTCCTCAGGTAAGCTTTGATCGTCGCTGGCAACGGCGATTTCAGCAGTCTCGTCCTCACCAGCTGCCGCCTCTTCCTCATCGACCGCAGCCCCTTCAGCAACGGCCTCGCGATCTGTGGGCGAAGCCGTTTCCGAGCCCTCTGCCGACTGCTCGCTTTCCGCCGGAAGCAGATCGCTCTGGAACTGTGCGGCAACCAGCTTTTCGAACTCTTCCATGCTGGGTAGTTCGTTCACGTCCTTCAATCCGAAGCGGAGAAGGAACTCTTTCGTGGTCTTGTACAAAATCGGGCGTCCGATTACAGCTTTCCGTCCCGCGGTCGTAATGAGCTTACGGTCGAGCAGAGTTGCGATCACGCCTCCCGAGTCGACGCCACGGATCTCGCTGATCTCCGGCACTGTGACCGGTTGCTTGTAGGCGATGACAGCCAACGTCTCGAGCGCCGGCAACGACAGGCGGATCGGTGGCTTCAGGCTCTTCGCAAATGCGCGCACCACGTCGTGCTGCTCGGGCTTCGTCGACATCCGGTAGCCGCCGGCGACCTGGCGGATCTCAACCCCGTGGTCAGCCCCTTCGAATTCGGCAACAAGTTCTTCCAGCGCGACGCGCAAGCGCGACTTCACCTCGGCGTCGTCGATCGGGCCATTCTCGTGGCCTCCTTGAGCAATCACCGAATCTTTCACGAGGTGGACGATCTGATCCAGTGTCACCGGCGTTTCTGCGGCGTACACAATCGCTTCGAGTTTGGCTTTGAGACTCATACGTCAAGTGGCTCGTGGCCAGTGGTCAGTGGCTAGTCAACGATTAGCCATGAACCACTGGGCCCTGCACTATTCCTCCAACTTACAATCAATTCCCTCGCCGCTCGCTCGGGCCTTACTGGCCACTGGTCACCGACCACTGGCCACCGACTATTTCCAATCATCCCGCACAGCGGCTTGTTCGTTCATGATCGCCTCGAAGCCGACGTGCTTGCGAATGAGAATTTCTCCGAACATCCGGTCCTGCCGCAGCTGGATTGCCTGCAGTCGTACCAGTTCCAGCATCGCCAGGAACATGCACACCAGCGCCTGGCGCGATTCGATATTGCGCAACATCTGCTTCAGGCGAATCGGTTTCTCTTCCAGTGACAGCCGCTTCCGCAAATAATCAATCATCTGTCCCACAGTCACTGTCTCTTCGTCGATCTGAAGAATCGGGCGCGAGCGGGCGCGGTCGAGAATCTGCTGGAACGTCTTTACCAGGTCGATGACGTCCGCAGCGAGTTCGGGCTCAGTCCCCTCCGCGTCTTTGAATTCCTTCAGCGAAGGGTTCGACCAGATGGCATCTTCGATCTGCTGTTTCTGCAGCAGCATCTGCGCAGCCGACTTGAACTTCTCGTGCTCGAGCAGCCGGTTGACAAGTTCGCTGCGCGGATCGTCAACAGCCTCGGCCGTCGCCAGCGGGTCGCGCGGCAACAGCATCTTCGACTTGATGTGGATCAGCACGGCCGCCATGTAGATAAACTCGGCGGCAACATTCACATCGAGCTCCCGCATGCGTTCCACGTAGGTGAGATATTGCGCGGTGATGCGCGCGATGGGGATGTCGTAGATGTCGATGTCCTGCTTGCGGATCAGGTCCAGCAGCAGGTCGAGCGGTCCTTCGTATACGTCACCCACAGCGACGGCGAAGGGGAAGTCGCGGGCGTCTTTCTTTGTAGCCGATTTTTCTGCGGCAGGCGTTGCGTTTGCAGCGGGCGTAAAAGTGTTTTCGACGGGAATCAGCACGCCCGAAACTGCCTTTACTTCTTCACTCATCCGATGATTCGTCCCCACTACTTCCCGGCTTCCGGCTTGCGTGGAGGCTCGTACTCCAGCGACATGCCCATCGAAGCCCGCACGTCTTTCATGGTGGCATCTGCAACCTGGCTGGCGGCGGCTGACCCTGCCTCCAGAATATCCCACGCGAGGCGCGGATTGTCCTCGTATTTTTTTCGGCGTTCCTGCATCGGCAGTAGCACCTGAACCAGTGCATCGGCGGCCCAACCCTTGCACTCGATGCATCCGATCCCTGCCGAACGGCAGCCTTCGTTCACCTTGGCCATCGTTTCCCTACTGCTGAAGATCTTGTGCAGATCGCCCACGGGGCAAACATCCGGATTGCCGGGATCGCTGCGGCGTACCCGCGCCGGGTCCGTCACCATGGTTTTCAGTTTCTGACGGACGACGGGTTCGGGATCCGTCAGCATGATCGTGTTCCCGTACGATTTCGACATCTTGCGGCCGTCGGTGCCGGGCAGCTTCGGTGTTGGCGTAAGCAGAGCTTGGGGTTCAGGAAGAACCGGCGCCGATTTTCCATAAAACTGGTTAAAGCGCCGCGCAATCTCGCGGGTCAGTTCCACGTGGGCCACCTGGTCTTCGCCGACTGGGACGAAGTCGCCCTTGTAAATCAGGATGTCGGCGGCCTGCAGCACCGGGTACCCCAGAAATCCGTACGTTCCCAGATCTTTCTCCGCGATGTTTTCGCGCTGTTCCTTGTACGTGGGCACGCGTTCCAGCCAGCCGAGGGGCGTGATCATCGAGAAGAGCAGGTGCAACTCCGCATGCTGCGGAACGTGCGACTGGATGAACATGGTGCAGCGCTGCGGGTCAAGTCCGGCAGCCAGCCAGTCGAGCAGCACGTCGATCGAATTCTCTTTCACCTTCGAGGTGTCGGCGTAGTCGGTCGTCAGTGCGTGCCAGTCGGCGATGAAATAGAAGCACTCGTATTCGTCCTGCATGCGTACCCAATTCTGCAACGCCCCGACGTAGTTTCCAAGGTGCAGTTTTCCGGTGGAGCGCATGCCGCTGAGCACGCGTTTGCGTTGATGGGAAGATGGCATCAGATTCTCGTCAGTATCCAGTCGACAAATAACTGCGGGGTGAGAACAAAACTCAGTTCCATCGAGATTTTCGTTCGATTCTAGCAGACACCAGGTCGCGAGCTCTTTTGAGTTGTTACAACCGCCAATCGTATTTGCGAAGCGCGCGAATGCCTTCTGAACCTCATGCAACAAAAGACCTTATGCGAATGTACCCAAACACCAAACCTTCCACAGGCTCGTTCGTCTAAGATGTAGGTTCCACGCACAGTCCTTCAACCACTGTCCACCGAGCCACAAGGGGAGTCCTATGTCATTGCACATCAAGAGCGAGCAAACGGGTGACGTGGCCGTGCTGCAATGTTCCGGAAGAATCGTTCGGGGGGAGGCAATTCACTTCCTGAGAGACGCCGTGACCAGCTTGAAACAGCCACGCATGGTGGTTCTCGACCTGACCGACGTCGAAATGCTCGACGGCGGTGGCCTGGGTATGCTGGTCTTCCTGCATCGCTGGACGCGCGACCACGGAATCCAGTTGAAGCTGGTGAATCCATCAACATTCGTACGCGAGATGCTCGATCTCACACACCTGAGTTGCGTATTCAATATCTCGTCGGTCGAGGACGTGGTTGAAATCCTGTGTACATCGATCCACACGGATCAATCCGAGCCGCGCATCGAGCGCGCTGTGGCCTGACGCGATCACTCGTTTCTGTGCTGGGAGCCATCCCGGGCCAAGCGCCCGGGGTTTCCATTTCCCGACATCAGTGCGTGCAATCGTGGAATCTGGGCAAAGGGCCAAAGCGTTCTGAAATTGGACGTGCCGCAATGCCTTATAATTAGCGGCGCCGATGACCGGGTACGGCTCGCAGGCCACATCCACGCCGCAACTCGCCCGCAAACTCCGTGTCGTGGATTACTTCACGCTCGGTTGGGGCACGATGGTGGGTGTCGGCTGGCTGGTTGTCATGGACGACTGGCTACTCCGCGGTGGCCCCCTCGGCGGAATCCTCGGATTTGCTCTCGGCGGCGCTCTGCTTCTTCCCATCGGGCATGTCTACGGAAAACTGGTTGCGGCGATGCCCGACGCCTCGGGGGAAGTCGCCTATACCGCCGCCGTTTTTCCACGCCTAGTGAGCTTCGCCACAGGCTGGATGATGATTCTCGCCTACTTCATCGTCTGTCCGTGGGAGGCGGTTGCGGTCGGACGAATTGCTGCCTACATTTTCCCCGGCTTGAATTCCGTTGAGCTATACCAGATCGCCGGCAGACCGGTGTTCCTGCCTCGCCTGGCCATCGGACTCGCGCTGACCGGACTGCTGACTTTGATGAACTACCGGGGCGTCCGGCTGAGCGCTACGGTTCAGAATTGGACCACGTTCGGAACGATTGCCCTTTTTGTCGTGTTCGTCGGCTTTGGAGTGAGCAAGGGGTCACCAGGCAATTTCCCTCCCTTATTCACACACTCGCCATTGATATCGGTTCTTCTCGTCATACAAGTTGTGCCGTATTTCATGACGGGCTACGAATCCGTCGGCAAAGCGGCCGAGGAAGCGAATCCCGGATTTCAATCGCGCGGATTTTTCGCCGCGATCGCGATGGCGATTCTGGTGGGCGTCCTCTTCTATGCGATCGTAATTGCGGCAGTCGGCTATGTGGCGCCATGGAGGCAACTGATCGGCAATGAATTTCTCACCGCTGTGGCTTTCGAACATGCGGTCGGCTCGCACTGGATCGTGAGAACGATCCTGACCGCCGCTCTGCTTTCACTCTTCAAGTGTTTCAACGGGAACTTCGTCGCCGCGAGCCGGCTCGTCTTCGCCATGGGGCGACGAGGATTGATCGACACCCGTGCCGCGGGCGTGCACCCGATGAATCAAACACCGGCGATTGCAGTACTATGCGTTGGCCTTGCGACCGCAGTGTGCCTGTTCCTGGGAGACGCCATTTTGGTTCCGATCACGGATGTGGGATCTGTGGCATCGGCATGCGGATGGCTGGCGACATGCGCTGCCTACTATGCGATGCGCCCCCCCGGACGAGAGCGCCTGATTGCGATCACTGGCGTTCTGGTCGGTGCGGCGATGGTCGTGATGAAAGTGATACCGCGCGTGCCTGGGGCATTCAGTGTCTCCGAATGGCTTGCCCTCTCGATCTGGGTGACGATCGGACTTGTCTTGGGCTGGCGTAGCCATCATGTTCGACCGGTTACGGTCTGACTCAATCTGTGTTATGCACATTTTTACTGTTAACGAAACAGGGAAGGGCCCTATGCGCTTATTCCGAGTAGCGGTCGCAATCCTCATTCTGTTCGTCTCGTTCGTGGGCTGCGCAGGCCAGCAGGCATCCTTCGACCTGATCATCACCAACGGCCACATCATCGATGGTACGGGGTCGCCGTGGTACTCGGGTGACATCGGCATTCGCGATGGGAGAATTGTTGCCATCGGGAACCTTTCGCAGGCGCAAGGCAAACGCACGATTGATGCGCATGGCATGGTCGTCGCACCCGGCTTCATCGACATGCTGGGGCAGTCGGAAGACACGATTCTCGTCGACCCGCGATTGCCTTCAAAAATCTATCAAGGCATCACGACAGAGGTCACCGGGGAAGGTGGCTCGGCCGCGCCGTTAAACGACGCCATTGTCCAGGCGGATAAGACCAAGTACGAACATCTGAAGATCACGCCCGATTGGCGGACGTTCCGGCAATACTTCGCGCGGTTGGAGAAGCAAGGAATCGGGATCAACGTTGCCGACTACGTCGGCGCGACCCAGGTCCGGCGTGTCGTCCTGGGCGATGCTGACGTACAGCCCGCCGGCACGCAACTCGACCAGATGAAAGCTCTCGTGCGCGATGCCATGCATGACGGCGCCGTCGGTGTTGCTACTTCGCTCGAGTACGCCCCCGCTCCGTACGCGAAGACGGAAGAAATCATCGCACTGGCGAGTGAAGCGTCGAAGTTCGGCGGGATCTACGCCACCCACATGCGCAGCGAGGGAGACGCGATTACCGCCTCGATTGATGAAACGGCGCGAATCGGCCGGGAAGCGCACATTCCCGTGGAGATCTGGCACCTCAAGGTTGCGGGCAAGGAGAACTGGCATCGCATGCCAGAAATCATTGCCCAGATCAACGCCGCGCGTGCGCAAGGAATCGACATTTCTGCCGACACGTATGCCTACACCGCGTGGTCAAATGACTTCTCGGCGTTTATTCCTCCTTGGGCGCACGACGGCGGGGATGCCAAGCTGATTGAGCGCCTCAAAGATCCCGCGACTCGCGCCCGGATCCGGAAAAACATGCTGACTCCATCGAAAACCTGGGATAACGAATGGAACGAAATCCCCGGGCCGGAGTCGGTCCTGATTACAGCGGTTCAAAATCGCAAACTGCTTCCGCTCCAGGGCAAGACCCTCGCAGACATCGCCAAGTCGCAGAACAAAGATCCGATTGATGCCCTTTGCGACCTACTGATCCAGGACGATGCATTCACGAGCGTCGCAGTGTTTGGCATGTTGGAAGACGATGTCTCCCTCGCGCTGCAACAGCCCTGGGTGTCGATCAACAACGATTCCTCCGGAGCGTCACCCGAAGGCCTGCTCGGCGAGGAACACCCGCATCCGCGGGCCTACGGCACATTTCCGCGCATTCTTCGGAAATATGTCAGGGAAGAGAAGAAGCTCGCGCTGGAAGACGCGATCCGGAAATTCTCAGCCCTGCCCGCGCAACGCATGCACTTCACTGATCGCGGCGTGTTGAAGGCTGGAATGTGGGCCGACGTCGTTGTTTTCGATCCTTCTACGATCAAGGATGTCGCGACCTTTGAGGAGCCGAATCAACTCTCGCAAGGGATGGAGTACGTTCTCGTGAATGGCGTCCCCGTGATCGATCAGGGAAAAATGACCGGCAAACTGCCGGGAAAGGTGCTGCGCGGGGCCGGATATCAGCCATAGTCGGCGGAGAACGCGTGGCTGAGTTGGATTGCGATCTGCCTCTAAATCTCTGGATAGAAGTCGAAGAATGCGTCCAGGCTCGTTTTCAGCTGCTTCTCGATGTCCTCTTTGCTGCCTTCGAGCACGTGCATGGTGACGTGCGCCTCGTGGCCGTTCTTGAGCTTAATGGTTGCTTCGCTGATTTCCGCCAGTTCGTCGAGTGGCAGCAGACGCATGCCGTATACAAGTGCCAAGTTCGCCATGGCGGAATTCTAAAGAAAATGTCGGGAACTGTCCTGCTCCCGCTCATTTGACATCACAATTTCATCTGTTCCCTGCCGTCATTTAGAATGACCCGCGTGCTCCCCAAATCCTTCCTATCTTTAGCGGCCATTGTCGCGGCAACCGCCCTGCTGTCTGCCCAGCAACAACCGCAGGTCAAAGTAAATGTACTCAACGTGTGCACGCCCTCGGCAGACGAGCAAAAGGAAATTTCGTCGGCCCTGTCGCGAGTGCCCAAGCAGCCCATGTTCAGCGAGGATTTCGAAGTCGCGCGCGGGCGCTCGAGCCTCAGCGACAACGCCGGCCTCCTGCAAGCGGGACAAAGCGCGCAGCTCTCCGACGAGCCTTCTATCGCCAACTGGGTGCGGGTGCGCCGAGACCTCGGGGTACAGGCTACGTTCTCGACCGTTCAGTATTCATTCAGCAATGACGGTAAAAACATGGTTGAGACGCTCGTTCTTCACGTGCGCGATCCCAAAGATCTGGTTCAGCTTTCGATTGAAGACAGCGCCTCGGCGGTGACCAGCCCGGCAGTGATGCTTGGAACCTCCACTCCGGCAAGCCGCATCAAGCTCGAGCGCTTTGGAAAATCATCGGTTGTGTTGGCGCGTTGTTTGGGTTCGGAGGGCGGACAGCCGCAGGATCAATCCGCATATGAGCCGCTGTTCTCGAGCGCGTCCGCGATCATGACGAACTACCGAACGCTCCTGAACGCGCGGCGTACCGTTCCCGACGAACTGGCGCGAGTCGCCGCATCGACGGCTAAACCCGGCTCGGCGTCGCGAGTCGCGAAAACGCATCCCGCGTCGCCGAAATCGACGAACGCCAGCCCGGACAAGAAGTGAGATCCCGCTCAGGTTTGATCTTCACGTCGGTTGCGGGCTATTCTTTGCGTTCCTTGCAGTTACTTCCTTCGCGACTTAATGGCGCGGTGGGAAGACCCTCGGTTTGCACCGAAATTTGATTTCCGCAATCTAACTACTAGGCCTATGGACATTCGCAACGTCGTGATTATCGGTTCGGGTTGTTCCGGACACACAGCCGCTCTTTACAGTGCGCGCGCCAATCTAAAGCCGCTTGTCATTGAAGGGCATGAGCCCGGAGGCCAGCTTTCCATCACCACGCTGGTGGAAAATTTCCCCGGCTTCCCCGAAGGGATTCAGGGGCCCGAGTTGATTGAAAACATGCGCAAGCAGGCGCAACGCTTTGGCGCCGAATATCAGCTTGGCCACGTCACAAGCGCCGATCTCAGCAAGCGGCCGTTCGTGCTGCACGTCGGCAAGCATCAGGTCCACACCAAGAGCCTGATCATCGCGAGCGGCGCCTCAGCCCGATGGCTCGGTCTGCCGCACGAGCAACAGTTAATCGGTCACGGCGTCTCTTCCTGCGCCACCTGTGACGGGTTCTTCTTCTCCGGGAAAGAAATTGTGGTGGTGGGTGGTGGCGACACCGCAATGGAGGAGGCCAACTTCCTCACGCGCTTTGCGACCAAGGTCACGATCATCCATCGCCGCGATACATTCCGTGCTTCGAAGATCATGCTCGACCGCGCGCGTAAGAACGAGAAGATCGCGTTCCTCACGGATACCGTCGTCGAGGACGTCCACGACGTGGGTAAGAAGGAAGTCACATCGTTGACCTTGCGCAATGTGAAGACGAACGAGAAATACGATTTTCCGACCAACGCGCTGTTTCTCGGAATCGGCCATGAGCCCAACGCCAAGATCTTTGAAGGCCAGCTCGACATGGACCAAGACGGCTATCTGAAGGCGCTGGACTACGTTTTTACCCGCGTGCCGGGCGTCTTGGCCTGTGGTGATGTGGTCGATCGTCGCTATCGTCAGGCGGTCACGGCCGCCGGCACAGGCTGCATGGCCGCGATCGAGGCGGAACGATTTCTGGAAGATCATCCGGAGTGAACGCGGCGCCGGTCTCGCCTCCGGAACTTTTGAATCCACGACGCGTTTCGCGGCGTCGAAAGCCCTGTACGTCCTTGGGAGACCCATGCAATACGCGCGTCTCGGCAACAGCGGCTCGATCGTCTCTCGGCTCGCGTTCGGGGTGATGACCTTTGGCCACGATCAGGGTGCGATGGGCGCCGTCTGGAAGACTGGCCAGGAAGAGGCGAACACGCTCGTAGGCCGCAGCCTTGATGCCGGCATCAACTTCTTCGACACCGCCGACGGCTACGCGGCCGGACAGTCCGAAGTGATGCTTGGCAAGGCGTTGGGCACTCGCCGCAAGGACATCATCCTTTCAACGAAGATCGGCTTCCGAACCGGACCTGCCCTCACCCAATCGGGCAGCTCCGCCCGCCACATTCTGAACTCCGCGGAAGAATGCCTGAAGCGTCTCGGCACCGACTACGTCGACCTGCTCTCGATTCACCGATTCGATGCGTACACTCCATTCGAAGAATCCGCGCGGGCCCTGGAGAACTTAATCACGCGAGGCCTGGTTCGATATGTAGGTTTCTCGAACTTCACTGCGTGGCAGGCCGCGAAATTCATCGGAATCCAAAAACAACGAAACTACTCGCCCTTCATCGCCGCACAGATGTATTACTCGCTGGTTGGACGCGACCTCGAACATGAAGTTGTCCCGTTCTGCCAGGACGCAGGCGTCGGTATCGTAGTCTGGAGTCCCCTCGCCAGCGGGTTTCTTTCGGGCCGCTACACGCGTCAGGATCCCACTGGTGGGAAAGGCCGCCTCACTGGGTTCGACATCTTGCCCATCGACAAAGAAAAGGGCTACGACCTGATCGATCGCATCCGCGAGATCGCGAACGGTCATCGCGCGACCGTGGCGCAGATCGCGCTGGCATGGTTACTCGCGAAGCCGTACGTAAGCACGATCCTTGTAGGAGCGAGCAAGCTTGCGCAGTTGGACGACAATCTTGGAGCTGCCAACGTCCATCTGAGCCTCGATGAGGTTTCGAAGCTCGACGAGCTTACAGCTCCGGCCCCGGTCTACCCGAACTGGTTCCAATCCTTCGCGATCGATGCTGCGGTACGCGAAGCCCTGAACGCGAAGTAAAGATGAGGTGATCTATGGCGAAAACCTGTAGTCACACCAAGGACATTAAGAAGGTCACTCCGAGTGGCAAAGGTTGCAAAGAGTGCCTCGAGATGGGCGATACATGGGTTCACCTGCGCCTGTGTCTTGAGTGCGGTCACGTGGGCTGTTGCGACTCCTCCAAGAACAAGCACGCCACCAAGCACTTTCACCAGACCAAGCATCCCGTGATGCAATCGTTCGAGCCCGGCGAGGATTGGCGCTGGTGCTACGTCGATGAGATCTTCCTATGAGCCACCATTTCCAGCAGGGCCAACGGGTGTTCAAATGAGACAGTCGTCGATAAAGAAACCTCGAATGCTCGACCAGTTGCAGGCAGCCGTTCGCGGAGAACTTCCAAAACCGCCGGTCGCACAATTGGTCGGTTTCACATTGGTCGGAGTTTCCGAGGGCCGGTCCACAGTCATTCTCGAAGCGGGTCCGCAGCACGCGAATCCCATGGGCACGTTGCACGGCGGAATTCTGTGCGACGTCGCCGACGCTGCCATGGGAATCGCCTACGCGACCACGCTCGACGAAGACGAGAGTTTCACGACACTCGAGCTGAAGATCAATTTCCTGAAGCCGATCTGGAATGCGCAATTGACGGCCGAAGGACGAGTGATCAAGCGCGGCCGAAACGTCGGGATGACCGAATGCGACATCATCGACGAAAAAGGGAGCCTGGTAGCCCGCGCCTCGAGCACCTGCATGACCTTGCGCGGAAGTGACGCCGCCGGGCGCTGAGGGTGATCGTGGTCACACCGTTTCTCCCGCCGGTTTGTGGTACAACTTTCTGTGAGCCGCATGCACGTCTCAGGCGCGATTCACCCTAAAACCTGTCTCGCGGACGGCCGTCCGTGTTGAGGGCGCTTTTCATTTCCCTCTCGGAGAGCCGTTCCCTGCGCTCGATCGCTGAGAAGTCTGCGGTCGGCCAACGCCTCTCCAGCCGTTTCGTCGCTGGCATCCAAGTCGCCGATGCCATTCGAGTTGCATCCGAGCTCAACAAAAAGGGAATTACCGTCAGCGTCGACAACCTCGGCGAGAATGTCACCAACGTCGAGGAAGCGCGTGCCAGTGCGCAGCTCTACCATCAACTCCTCGACCAAATCGCCGCCAACAATCTCGAAGCCAACGTCAGCCTCAAGCTCACCCACATGGGGCTCGACGTCGACGAGCAACTTGCCCGTGATCTCGTTACCGGTCTCGTGCAAAAAGCAGCCAGCCTGGCACCGCCGAACTTCATCCGCGTCGATATGGAAGGCTCGCCGTACACTCAGCGCACGCTCGACTTCGTCCATGAACTGCACAGGATGCCCGGACACGCGGGCCGCGTCGGTACTGTGATCCAGTCGTACATGCTTCGCGCCGAGGCCGACGTCGGGAAACTACTCTCCGAACGGATCCGTATTCGATTATGCAAGGGCGCCTACAAAGAGCCGCCGGAGATCGCCTTCCAGAAGAAAGCCGACGTCGACGCCAACTACATCAAGCTGATGAAGATATTATTGAAGAGCGGGGTCTATCACGGGTTGGCGACACACGACGAAAACATCATCAACGAAACCAAGGCGTTTGCTACGCGCGAAAACATTCCGCGCGACGCTTTCGAATTCCAGATGCTGCACGGCATCCGTCGCGATTTGCAACAGGGTCTTGTACGCGACGGCTGGGGGATGCGCGTCTACATCCCATTCGGCACCGAGTGGTACCCCTACTTCATGCGACGTCTTGCGGAGCGCCCCGCGAACGTGTTCTTCATTGTGAAGAACATGTTGCGCAGCTAACTCGACCCCGACTTCCCGAACGCGGTCGTCCCAGGCCAGCCTTAGTCGATGTTGGCGATCGCCTTCACGAGAGCCTCCACCTGCGAACCCGCGGGTGGCACATAATACTGTCCGACCTGGCCGGACTGCTTTCCGAACACGGCGATCTCATTCGCGTTCGGTCCCTCCGCGTCGGTGATGAAGTTGTACCCACCATAGCTCGACCGTGGCCACGCTGCCGGGATTGACGAAAGTGCCGCCTTCAGCTGCCGGAACTTTCCGGCTCGCGCTTTGAAGACGCGCACAAACACCTCGTTCAGTCCCTGTCCTAGCAACCAGCACTCGCCGTTCTTCAGAATCAGTGCGTGCGTAAAGAAGTCGTCGTCATCGTGATAAAAGTTGCCGTATCGCGCGAGCACGCCCTTCCCGAGATTTGGTTTCGGCATGACACTCTCCTTATTAACGACCTCGTCGCTCCGCCTCGGCGAAGTGGCGCTTCATCCTCGGCGGAACGACAATGCGGCTGCTCCTAGGAGGCCGCTACCAATTGCATGGCAATTACATATCCCGCATTGTCCGAACTTTGGTCGGAATAGAACACCATGTTCTCGCCGCCCGCCCCGTCAAAGTGCTTGAAGTACTCCACGCGAAACTCCAGCTTCGGCGGCAGCCCGTTCGGAAATGCGCCCGCAAGATGCACTTTCCCGCTGTTGAGATCGAACGAGAACGTGCACGGCACCTGCGTGGGCACTGCGCCGTAATTGCTGACATACGCGACTGGCGCGCCCGTGTCTCCGACGGGTTGCCCGTTGAGCGTTCCCCGCTTGCCGCTCGGCGTAAAGGGCGTGCAATCCCCGACTGCGACGAACGCATCGCTTGGAGCTCCCTGGCGAGAAACGGAGAAGCCGATGTTCTCTCCGCCGTCGGTGCCCGGATTCTCTCCCCACTTCGTGAGTGTGTCCAGGGCCTTTTCCGTGTGAACGTGTTCCTGCTTTTCTGTTACTGGCATGTCTGCCTCCCAGCGAAAAATGAGGCGCCGTGGCGAGCAAGAGTGGCAAGCCGCTCCCTTCCCCGTGGATCGGCTTGCCACTACGAGCCCGATCGTCGTGTCTCATCGGGTTAGTGACAGAAGTGCAGAATTCGTTTCAGAAAAAGGGCGGAATATGTCCAGCGCGCCACGATTCTGCTGTTTGCGCCGATTCAGGCTGGTGCGAGCTCTGATCTAGCTAGTTCTGTGGTGGACGTGGCACCGAAGACTCTGCTGGCGCAAGAGGCAACTTCGTAGTTTCGCGCAGCATGTTCCGTTCCTGGTCGGAGAACATCGACTGGAAGCGCGGAGAATCCAGGACCTTTTCCCGCTGGTCGGGCGGCATCGCGCGCAGATCGCCGATGGCTGTCTTCATCATGCGTTGCCGGTCGGGTGGAAGCGCTTGCATCTGCGAATGCAGTTGTTTCACCTGCGTTCTTTGCTGAGGCGACAAATGCTCCCAAACCTCCGCGCGGTTCAGCATGCGCTGCTGCTGCTGCGGAGGCATGTTGTTCAGGCGCGTCAGCTGGTTCTGGAGGCGCTGCTGCTGCTGCGGAGCCAATGTCTGAAACGTCGGGTCGCTTTGGAGCGCCTTCTGTTGCTCGGCGACCGGCATGTCGCGGTGCGTGCGCACCCAATCCCCGATGTGCCCTGCGCCATTTGCGTTCGGAGGACGCGGAACGGTTCGCGTGGGCACCGTGTTCGACTGCAGGCCGCCACCAGCCTGGGGCGGTCTCGGCACCTCACGCCCTGCCTGCGAGTATCCAGAAGGGGGTGTTGCGACTCTCGGCTGCGCCTGCGCGGGCGGATGCGCCACTTCTCGCTGTTGTGCAGCCTGGTAGTTCTGTTGATTAATCGAGTGCTGGTTCTGGGTTGGCGGCCGCGGAACCTCACGTTGTGCCGGTGGGGTATACCGCGGATTCTGTGCCGGCGGACGTCCTTGTGCCGAATAAGTCGAATAGGCTGGCGGACGTGCGACTTGGCTTCGAGGCATCGCCGAATATCCGGCCGCCGGAGCCTGATACCTGGGCTGAGAATACGTGCGCGGCCCCGAAGAATAGTTGCGCGTCACCGGCTGTTGGCGCTGCTGAAAGTTGCGAGCCGGCCTGGAGTACTGTCGCGCTGGCCGCTGCTGATTCGTGTTCCTAGGCGCCGAACTTTTCGCCGCGGGCCGGGAAGGGTGATCCTGATTGCGGCGCTGTCCAAGAGACGGCACGGCGAGGGCCATTGCCAGCATCAGGCTGGCGGCCGCCATCATCCCGATCTTGAACTTCGTTCTCACCCTGCTCCTGAGTTCCCAATCCTTCTTGCGCCAAGTTAACTGCTAAGTACCGCGATGGCTGCTTTACGGATTCTGATTCTGGTCCGCTTCCTGGCCCGGCGCCTGCAAATCATCCAGGATGTCGTAGTTCGCGTACATATCCTCGTCTTTCTCGAGTTCCTGCAGATCACCCACGGCTGTTCCTGGAGGCGCCATCACTGTTGCTTGAGTGCCGGGGGTCTGCGGACCTTGTGGGCCGGTGTTTTTGCTGCCAAACCAATTCACCCCGCCCACCATCGTCAGGACCAACGCCAGCGCTCCCGCCAAAACAGGAGCCCGGAACCATGACAGCCACGCCGCCCGCCGCGGTTTGGCGCGCTCCTCGCGCATTCGGGCCGCGAACCGTGTGTCGAAATATGGGGACGGTTCGGGCACCTGCCATTCATCCAGCAGCGCCATCGTCTGCTGCATCCCCACGAACTTCTCCGCACACTCGTTGCAGCCGCGCAGGTGTTCGTTCAGGGCGGGCGTCGCCTCGCCCGCGCCTGCGGCCACATCCAGCATCATGTCTTTGATCTGTTCACACTTCATGGTTCCACTTCCTCTTACAAGAACTCTTTCAGTTGTTCGCGCAAAGTTTCATAAGCGCGGAACAATAACGACTTCGTTGCCGACTCGCTCAGTTTCAGGACCTCGGCAATCTGCTTGTAGTCCATCTGCTGATACTTGTGCATGATGACTGCCATTCGCTGCCGCTCTGGCAGATTCTGCACCTTCGCGCGGATGGCCTCCATCCGCTCGCGCCGCAGGATTGCCTGCTCCACCGTGAGGGAATTGTCGGCCACGTCCATCGTGGTGCCCGTTTCCTCATCCGGTTCGTCCAGGCTCACCTGATTTTCAGGGCGCTCATGCCGCGTGTCGCGCGCGTGGTTCACCGCCAGGTTGGTCGCAATCCGATACAACCAGGTCGTGAACTTCGCGCTCGCCTCGTAGCCGGTGCGTGACCGGTATACCCGGAGAAAGACCTCCTGGGCCAGATCCTCCGCAGCGGCGGAATTGTGCGTCATGCGGTACATGAAGCTCACCATCGCCCGGCGATATTTCTGCACCAGGTACTCGAATGCAGGCTCATCGCCCGTCTTCACTCGCAGCATGACGTCTGCGTCGGTCAGGCCGACAGGGGATCCGGGCGGAGGAGAGATGCTTTCCGCCGCAGGCTGAGGGCCGACCGCGCCCATCGCCAGAAGTCCCCGATCCATGGCGAGGCTACTCACATCCGTATCAACCCCGTCCGGCTCAGAAAGTTGCTCTGACCGGTCGTCCGGGTTATCTTCGGAAGCCCCTCTCGGAGAAGGACTTACGGACGGTCGCGGGGGATCGTTGAAGGGAGACATCAGCTTCCAGACTAAGGCGTTCCTTGCACCGGCTGGGAACCCGAGCCAAGGCCGGCCGCTTCCCATTGCTCCGGACAGGCTACCACGGCTACCCAGCCACCGAGAACTGACTTTGTTTACTGTGATATGCGAACTTCAAGCATCAACATCGCGCTGAAACCTGCGCTGCGGGACCTGCCCCAACGAAGAACCAATGACGGCACCAAAGCCTACATGGTGCTCATCCACGAGCAGGTTCGTGACTGAAATCAGCAGCCTGAGAGGCAGTTGAGGACGAACGTTGAGGACGAAGTTGCCTAAAAAATCAGAGCGGCGGTCTAGTAAACATCTACGGCATTTGCCGGATTGAGATTGCGATTTTCGCTCCACTATCCTCCCCTGCCGGGAGCGATACACACGCGTGCGAATCGATTCGGTCGACGAGCAAGTCAGGCAGCTTTGCGCTAGGGCGCTCGACGCCGAGGAATCTGAGCTCCACGCAGTCCTGGCCGAGTTACGCTTTCTTCTCCGGCTCCATAGTGAAAACGTCAGATACCTCGCCTTTCACTCGCTTCGCGGTCCCGTCTCCGGGGTGCAGCGGGACTGGCTGAGTCAACAAAGTCATTCACGACCTCTGGAAGTCCGTGACCGGTAGCCCGCCCGCAGTGGATGCATCATTCCTCACTTTGTGATCGACCGAAAGCCTTGTCCGTTTGAAAGCCGACTCGGGTGACCGCTCGCGAAAGCCGCTAGGCGACGACTCGTGGACACCGCGCGCAAAAACCGCTAGAATCCCTTTCACGTGGACACCACGCCACGACGGAACTTTGTCGACCCGAAACGAAAGTAGAACCCCACCTGATCAAGCGATTTCAGGGCGCTTAACTCAGCGGTAGAGTGCCATCTTCACACGGTGGAAGTCATAGGTTCGAATCCTATAGCGCCCACCATCTTTTCATTGGGTTACAGGGTCCGGAATCACTCCGGAATCAAAAGCTCTCCGAGCGATCTTCGCGTTCGCCTGCTTCAGATCATCAGAAGCGGTCTCCCCATAGCTGAGGGTCATTCGAATGTCTGCGTGTCGCATGAGCCTCTGCTGCACCGTGATTGCAGTCCCCACAGCATCGAGCCATGAGCGGTAGGTGTGCCGCAGGCTGTGTGTTCCGATCCTGACTATGCCGACAGCCACAGCAGCCCTCTGCAACGCCTCCTTGAACGCCGTGTAGCTGATCGGTTGCCGGCCGAGCTTTACCGGGGAGGCAAAGATCCAGTCGCCAGCCTCTCGGAATTCCGTTCGCTGCTTCCAGGTTTGCAGGACCCTGACGAGCTGTTCATCGAGTGGAATGACCTTGCACGAGCCCTCAGTCTTCACGGAATCGAGGTGCTGATTCACGATCCCGTGCTCGACGTTCAGCTTCGATCCGATCCAATCCACATCCTTCCAGCGCAGCGCGAGGAGTTCCGAGACTCGCAACCCGAGACACAGTTGCACTAGCATCATGGTTCGGAACGGCTCTTCCAAGTGCTCCAGCATCTCGTGGAATTCCTTCACGCTGAGGGTGTGGACCTTCCGCTTGCGTTTCGAACTGCCCCTCACCGTGACTAGACTGATGGGGTTGTTACCAACCGGAATCAGGCCAGCCCACATCGAATAGTTCACCAATCGGCTCAACAGCCCTTTGATGTGTCCACGAGTCTTGCCGGCGAGCGGTAATGACTCGAGCCACAGTTGTACGGTGCGCGGTTGCATTTCCGTGATCGGACGCTCGCCCCAACGCGGGAGAACGTAGCCCTTAAGCCACGATTCGGCCGACTTCTGCGTGCTGTGCCGCAGCTTCGAGAGACTCTCGCCACGATACTGGTCCACAACATCTCTCACAGTTGGCGAACGCCGTTCGGCCTGGAGTCTCATACTACGAAGCATCTCCTCGGCCTTCCGATCCGCTTGCTCTTGGGTCAAACCCTTCAACAGTCCCAACGTTCGGGTAGTCCGCTTTCCGTTGACGATCGGGAAGAACACCCAAGTGCCGCGCGCTTCTTTGCGAATTGCTTTTGGTTTCCGTGCTCTTTTCATCCTTCTCCTTTCAGCGAGCACGGCTGACGGCTCGGGAGTGTAGCACAGTGGATTTAATGAACAGCTATCGCAACATGAACGATGCTCGCTTCAGCCATATCGAGTGGGATAAGCCACCTCTCACCGTTGGGTTTGCGGCACAGTACCCGGTTGACGTAAGAACTCGGCATAAACCCGATCACCGTTGCCTCGGCGCCCACTATCCCGAGTTCAGAAGCAAACTCGCCCTTGAGTTTTAGTTTGTCACCGACCATCACCGTTCCCACGTGTTGAGTTTTTAGAATTCTGCTCATCGTGACTTTTCGTCCTCTCTGTCTTCCTGTTCGCTTGGAATGCATTTCCGCGTGCAACTGCCAGCCTGCATCGCAGAACTTCATTTGACTCTTGTCTCTTGTCATCGCCTGGCGCAAATAGCTTGGTCGGCAGTCGGCACAAGTCATCACGTGATTAATCCAATGAAGGATTGCGTCTAGTTCCTCTTGTGACATGCTCGATCTCTTCATCTCTCAACCTCTGTCACAGTTGAGGCCTCGAGCATGGCAGCTTTATCCAAATCTGCTCGTAGAAAACGCCAAGTGCGCCTGCGAGTGCCACTGAGCGCATGCCCTTTGACATGGCCTTCACGGACCCAGCGCAACAGGCTGCGAGGCGTTACGCGTAAGTAGGTCGCAGCCTCCGCGGCCGTGAGCCAAGGGGAACCGTTGGTGTTAGTAGTTGTTGGAAGGTCCTTATCGCTCTCCATGCGCAGAGCGTAAGAGAGCATCATTCGCGAGGCAAGGAGAATCGACCTGAGTTACTTTGGGGTTGTCAATTTGTCAATCGATTGCAAAATTTGCAAAGGGCGAAGGCTGTAAAGCCTCCATGCACCTGATCAGTGGCGAGTTACTTCGCTTCGGTCTTTCCCCTCTCTCCCGCGAGCTTTTTGACCTGCTCCACAAACTTATGCCGATGCTGTGTCTCAGCGCGGAGATGCGTGAAAGTGAATTCGAACATCAGCTTTGTCTCGTCCGCCACCGCAACACATTTCTCTTCCGAGAGGCTGTGCAGCCCCATGCTGACCAGGCCGTAGATCACCCCTAACGGGTTAGCACCATCGATCACAAGGGATGCGGGCAGCACCGTTGCAGCGAGCTTGAGCTTCTGATCATAAGTCGTCCGCTCCGAAGCTGCTGCCCGGATGTTCTTGACCGTTTCCAGGTCGACGTTGTGTGCTTCCGCCAGCTGTGCCACGACCTCGATCAACTCCTCCGTTTTGTCCTCTACGACGCGGCGGATATAGGTGACCGCTGCCAGACCGTTTCCCTCGTTGCGATTGATAAGTGCCTTCTTGTAAAGAGCAGCTGCGTCCTCACCGAGGTTCTTCTCCAATGCTTTCGGAATAGCGATCGAGAGCGGTGGAAACTGACCTATCTTCTGCACTTGCGTTACGACTTGTACACGGGGCAACGAACTAGCCGGGCGGCCAGTCAACCCGGAGGAAATCACTCGTCTCCGAGGCCGCATCTCAGTGTGATGATCGCGGTACATGACTAACAGGTGTTTTTGTTTGCATCGGCCACATTGGTAGCCAACCCAATAGAACCTGGCGGCCGTCGGGATGTTCTCGATCACCGACTCGCGCCGTATCTGATGCCATGTTGTCTCTTTTCTGCACTCACCGGGGCAATCGAGGCTGACACTTTCGGGAGCCGTATACCCGTTGGGGCAGGCAAATGGTGTGTAAAGTGGCCACTTGGTGATAAATTCTTCAGATGTGGGCTGGGGCTTTTCGGTCGTGGCAGCTGGAGATTCGGCAGTGGGTTTTTCTTCTTCAGCCATCAGCCGGATTGTACTCTTAAAGTCAGGAATAGCGTGCAGAACACGATGATGGGCTTGGACATACTACAGCCGCTTGAGAGGCGTAGAATCGTGGCCCACGACCCACGACCCACGACCCAAAGGCGACGCGGACAGCACGCACCCCTACTCCTACGCAGAAGGAATCGCGGCGCGGGTGCATATAGCAAAAAAGCGCCCTTCTCCAGGGCGCCTTCTTCTTAGTGAGGGTTTAAAACTTGCTTTAGTCGTCTGTGAGCAAAATAGTATTGCCGTTAAGGCCCTCAGGCTAGGTTACGAAAGGCGTCGTCCACCATCCCGCTCGGCAACCTCTTCATCGAGAAGGCGCTGTAGCTCCAAGACTAGACTCTTCATCTTCTCGATGTCGTTTTCCTCTGCTATCAGTTTGGCTAGCTCTCGAAGGCGTGCTTTCTTTTCGGGTGTCATTCGGGAGCCAGCTGCGGTGACGCCGATGTGATCACGGGAGCGAGCAAACCCTCGCAGCGGCCGTTGCTCTTCATGCTCTGAAAAAGTGGATCGGCGGGCGAATGGCACATGGTGATCCTGGCTTTCAGAACGCCGGGCGCTTCTTGCCTCACCATCTCGTCATGCGCGGCCTGGTCGGCCTCGGTGAGACTCATTCCTTGCCTGAGGTACTTTCCGAGATCCTCGGCTCTCTGCTCCTCTACCTGGTCAAGAACTGTCGTGGTCTTGTGATAGCGGATTTCCCGATAGTGGCCGGGAGTCGTCCAAGTCTCGATCACGTCTCCATTGTCAAACTCGCAGACCTCATGGTCCTTGCTCGGTGTTTTGCAGATCATCGAGTCTTGGCAGAAAGAAAGCTTGGCTGCGAAGAGTGCGACCACAAGGATAAGTGCAGTTTTCATAGAACCTCCACTGAATAAGCGGATCATTGAGTAGCCTCGCGTTTGGCGCGGCGCCACAGTGTTGAGGGGCTGGGTTTGCCGGCCTTGTACTTGCGATTCGGACCGCGGCGCCAGGTCTTGCCTTGAGCGCGCTTGTTGGCGATACCCGCCCGAACCCGTTCACAGATCAGTGCCCGCTCGAACTCGGCCATCACCGCGACCATTCCGAACATGGCGCGGCCGCCTGGCGTCGTCAGATCAAACCCGTCGTGCAGTGAGATGAATTTCACACCCAAAGCATCGAACTCGGCTAGCGAAACGACCAGCTGTTTCAAGGAACGGGCGAAGCGATCGAGCTTCCAGACGCACACAGCATCGATCTGGCGGCCTCTGGCGAGCTTCCAGAGCTCGTCGAGGGCTGGGCGTCGTTCTTTCGCTCCAGAGCACGTATCGGTCAACGTAGCGACTACAGCGAAGCCTCTGGCGAAGCAGTGTGCTCGCAATTCGGCCAGCTGCATCTCCGGGTCCTGACCTTTGTCCAAGGTGCTCACGCGCGCGTAAATGGCGACTTTCATATAACCCTCCGATTCCGCGATGAGTAAGTCTCGCCGGTTCAACGCGGAGTTCGATGGATCGAAGATAGCAAATAAGAGTTCTTATTTGAATGGCACAAAAGTCATCTCGAGTAACTCGCAGATGATGACTCGAGTAACTTGGGCGTCGTGTGGGTCAGCGAACGGTGTGCAGATGTTCTCGCGCCAAGAGATGGCGGTCTGGGAGCAAGTCCGGATTTGCGTCAGGCAAACGAGTGGGAAGTGGACACCCTATGTGGACATTGCGTCAGGCAAGACAACCAAAAGACATTGCGTCATCCCTATGCGTTTTGAAGTCCTCCTCACTGAGGAGGAGTAATAGAAGTAGTAGGAGGGGGCCGTAGCGTTTTGCCTGACTTGCCTGTCTTGCCTGTCTTAAGACTAAAATTTTGGTGATTGAAAAACTCATTTCGATGTTAGTCTTGTTTCACTCGTGAGTACTGTTTAAAGCGGGGAGCTACACAAGCGGCACACCCGGCGAGGAGTACCAGGGAAAGCGAACAAAAGCTCGATAGGCGCGCGGTGCAACTCCGACGTACGATAGAGCCCTGGAACTAGCCCGAGCGAAATAAGCTCGGTGGGTCCATCGAGACCGAACTCTGAACAGGTTCGGACTCCGCGATGGGCGACAGCAACCGCAACTGGAAACCTCGGCTTCGCTACTTCCGCTGTCACTCGATTGTCGACGGCCATTGCACATGTGGCAACCCAGCATGCGGCTCACCGGGGAAGCACCCGAAGAGCAAGAACTGGCAGCAAGAGGCACTCACCAGCACACCTGAACTGGTCGCTAAGTGGGAAAAAGATCCTTCCATTAACCTCGGCATTCTCTGCGGGTCGGACAGTAATCTCCTGGTGATTGATGTGGATGGGCCGGAGGGCCTCGCGTCGTTGCACGAGATCATTCAGAAACACGGCCCTCTGCCCGAGACCCGGACGATCATCACCGGCAGTGGAGGCCAGCATCGCTGCTTCAGTCACCCGAAGACGCACACGCTCACCAACAAAGTGAAGTTTCGAGACGGTCTCGACATCCGCACCACGGGTGGTCTCGTCATCGCGCCGGGTGCGCGTCACATCTCCGGTCGTACTTACGAGATCTCGATCGATAGTGAACCAGTCGCCGCACCGACCTGGCTGCTCGATCTCATCGTCGAAGGTCAGCAACAGAAGAATTCGAAGAAAAAAAAGAAAGCCGAGACCCGAGGGCCGATGCTCTCGCGCCTGCCTGATGTTGTTCCGGAAGGGCAGCGTGACGACACACTCTTCCGGTACGGCTGCTATCTCCGCGGTCAGCGCGGTAGATCCCAGGAAGAAATTCTCGAGGATCTGCTCGTCGCCAATCGCGAAAGGTGTAAACCACCACTGCCAGATGGTGACGTGCGCAAGCTCGCCGGCCAGGCAGCGCAGTATGAAGCTCATGTTGCCCTCGACGATTCTGATCAAGCTCTGACGGAGAGCTTTGCCACAGAGGAAAGCGCGAAGCTCCGTTACCTAATCGACGACCGTAGCTGGAGGGGTTTCGATCAGAAGAGCGGTCTCTACATTGAGCGACCATCAGGGCCGATATACGAGATCGGTGAGCATGTCAAAGGGCAAGAACCACCGACCGCTAACAGAGCGCTGCACAAGCGACTCAACTCCGAGAAGATCGTCGCAGCGGTTCTGCGACTCGCGAAAGACCGTCCGGAGTTCCGCGCGCTGGCACAAGACTTCGACCCAGATCCTTGGCTCCTCGGACTGCCCGGAGGTCTGGTGCTTGACCTCCAGACCGGCGAAATCCGCGGCGCTCAGCCGTCGGATCTGCTAATGCGTGCGCTGCCTGTCGCACCCTCTGACAAAGATCAGAAGGCAGCCTGTCCGCGTTGGTTGCAGTACCTCGATGAGGTGCACCCGAACGACCCCGAACTGCACGCCTACCTACAACGATTCTTTGGTTACTCGCTCACGGCGTCGATATGTGAAGAGTGCGTCGTGTTTTTCATCGGCCGCGGCGGGAGTGGGAAGAATACCTGCTACGAGACCATCCAGGCAGCATTCGGATCGTACTGCTGTCAGCTGCCTCTCGATCTGCTGCTCGAGGACTCGAAGGAAGATCGCCGGCTTAACCACATAGCCAACTTACTCGGCAAGCGCCTTGGCATCTGTAACGAAGGCGCACGGTCCAAGAAGCTCGATCGCAACACGCTCAAGAATCTTTCCGGTGGAGGAAACGTTACCGGCCGCCGTCTCGGGCATCAGGCTTTCGAATTTCCGATGCAAGCGAAGATTCTCATCGTCGCCAACGATCCTCCAGTGCTTGACCTCGATGAGGCGATGAAGCAGCGCGTGCACGTCGTGCCTTTCAATGTAGTTTTCCGGGGTGACCCGAAGAAAGAGAACAAGGGGCTGAAAGACTATTTCAAGGCTCACGAACTACCGGGCATCCTCCGCTGGGCCGTGGACGGATGCCTTGCCTGGCAGCGCGAAGGGTTGAAGCCACCGCCCTCAGTCGTAGCTCGCACGACGGAGTACTTCGTCAGCTCAGATCTGCTCGACCAGTTCCTCGAAGAAAGCTGTGAATTTTCACCAGAGTTTTTTGGCGAGACGACGGGGCTTTTTCAGGCAGCTAAGAGATTTTGTGAAGAGCGAGGGGAGAAAACTTCGGTCACGGTCGAGCGTTTATTTGTCGCCGACCTCAAGCAACGGATGGAGCAGCGCAAGATCAATTTAGAACCCGACAGGCCGCGGGGTAACGGCTACTCGGGAAAAAGCGGCTTCTGGGGCATCAGGCTGAGGTCGCAGAGGCAAGAACCACCGTTCTAAGGAGAGGCAGCATGAGCAACCAACCACCAATGGATTTTAACCACCTACGGCTGAAGCTTGCGATTCGCAAAGCGATGCTGACGCTGCGCGACCGTGAGTGTAGTCGCGCGCTGCTCTTTCAGCGTTATCGGTGGGCCTCTCGCGAATTGTTCGAGACTGTCGTTGCGGAATGTCTTCGCGAAGGGACGCTTACGCAGAAGACCGGCTCACGGGGCGCCGAAATTCTCACTTGGCATGAGGAGGCAATCCGATGAGCAGCTATGTTCGAAAGCATCACCTCGATTATCTGACGACCGAGGAGCTTTTGGAGATGGCGAAATTCGAGCCGTCGCCAGTCCTATCCCACGTTTTGGTTCGGCGTGAGTTTGTACGAAACTTGGTTCTTCAAAGAGACGAAGAAGCTCGGAAGGTTGCTGCAAGGCGCGGTATTCAGCTTCGCCCCACCGATCTGCATGTCCTGGTCAGACGGTCGGGCAACCAGGACGTATTGGTCGAGGACTGCGCAGTCTGCGGTGTAAAGCACTTTCACGGTGCGAGTTCCGATCTCAGCATGAAGGTTGCTCACTGCATAAAGGTGTGGTCTCCCTACCGGAAATACGGCTACGTCACGGTGGAGGACTGCTAGTGACTCGATGCTCACCAACCAAGGCTCGGCAGCTGATACATCGTGAACGCGCGCTCATGGTTGTGGCGCGAGCAATGGCCGAGAACCGGCCACTCAAGGAGCTGGAGCCCGAGTTGGGACTCTCCTACAAAACGATTTTGCGTTACCGGGATGTGCTTATGAACCGAATGAGAGAAAGCAATGAGACAACCATCGAGGAGTACCGGCAAGAACAGCTAGCCGATCTTGCCGAGCTAAAGGAGAAGCTCGAGAGCCCGACGATCAAGGATGATCGCAAAGTCGAGTTGGCGCTCTCGATTATCGACCGCGAGATCCGGCTGCTAGGTACTGCGGCGCCTTCGAAGGCAATCGTTGGTCACGTACCCGCTGACATTGACCCCGAGAAACTGGTTGGGTACCGGAGGTTTGTCTTCGAGACACGCTTCATGGATGCCCCAACGCTGGAGAAAGTGTTTGAGTTCTGTCGCACTCTGAACATCGCACCCGCGCCTCGCGTCATTCACCCGCCTGCGACTCCGGTTGAAGGCTGGGACGACGAGACTCCTCAACTTACAGATGGCGGTGACACATGCGCCTGATGGATTTTATCCAACATGTGAAACCGAACTACCAACCGGACTGGTATCACCAGGCGATGGTCGAGCTCCTGGAACGAGCGGTTCGAGAGAGTCTCGACGTTCTATGCTCTGGTCCTCCAGGTTCGGGCAAGACGGAGTTATTCGGCATTCTTTTCCCGTCGTGGTTGATCGCCGAAGATCCGCAGACGCACATCATCAGCCTGGCGAATTCTGATGGCTTGAGTCGGATGGCTGCGGGCAACATTCTGCGAATCGTTCAATCACCAGCCTTTCAGGAACTGTGTCCGATCGTCTTTGATAAGGCGACGGAGCAGACCTTCCTCGTGCATGGCAATGATGGCCGGCCGACACTGCACTCAGCTGGAATCAATGGTCAGCTCAGCGGACATCGCGCCAATTTTTTATGCTACGACGATCTTACAAAGTCGCTCAGCGATGCCTACTCAGAGACGGTACGTGAGCGCACCTGGATGAACTTCAACTCTTGTGCGGAGACCAGGTTGCTTCCGACTGGCCACATCTATGGCATCCAGACGCGCTGGTCGCTAGATGATGTTCACGGCCGCCTGATCCGACGCGCGCTGGATAATCCGGCATCGCGACAGTTTCTTTATGCGAATTTCTCAGCCACGAGCGACGGTGGGCAGAGCTACGTCCTCGACACGAAGACTGGAAAGAAAGACTTCTTCGCACGGTATCGATCTTTGGCGAGAGTGAAGGGACAGCCTTACTCGTTTTCACCAGCTCAACTGAAGTCGAAGGCCGCGGACCTCGGACCAACGGTCTACCAGGCACTGTACCAAGGCAATCCAGTAGCGACCGAAAACCAGATGTTCCCGCCGTCCGTTTGGGGCATGGTTGAGTCAGTCAACGTTGATGATTACTCATTCATCGTGACCGCATGGGATACGGCCGCCCGTGACAAAGCTAACAACGACCCATCAGCGAACGTCGTTATCGGCCGGCGTCACTCGGGCGATTGGGTGGTGCTCGATGCGCAAGAGTTCCGACTGACCTTCGACCAACTGCTACCTGTTGTCATTGAGCGCGATCGCCGGCTCGCCGAATCTATGCGTAAGATCCCGCTTCTCTGTATCGAAGAGGCGTCCAGCGGTCAGCAACTCATCGATGTGATTGAAGCACACTTCCCACGCGTCCCGCTGGTGAAGGCGAAGCCGACGAAGTCAAAGATTGTGCGTGCGGAAGGAGTCACGCCGTTCACCACTGCGCGGTCGGTGTCTCTGCTGAAAGGCGACTGGAACGCGCAGTTCATCGCGGACATGGCGAACTTTCCAGCCTCCGACCGCGACCACTACACGGACGCGTTCTGTCACGCGATGAAGGTTTTCACAACGACCGGGCGTGAATTCAACACTGATTGGGCCTATGTGCCAGGGCCCGAGAGCCTCGAGGCACAGATTGAATCTGAAGCACGCGAGGAGCTCGAGTACCACGGCGGATTCCTTGGCTTGGATGAGGAGGGGTTTCACCAGTGAACATACAAAGCAAGAAACGCGGCCGCCCACTCGGCCCAAACGCTGACGTTCGCCTGCCAGTTATCCCGCACGACAGAATGCGGAACCTACAACTGCGCTTCATGGCTGGGTGCATGTTGGTCGCCGGCGAGCCATCAACCGTGATCATTCGCCGGCTCAACAGGGCTTTCGGAGCACGACTAACGGCTAAGAAGCTAGAAGCATTTTGGCAGAAAGGCTGCCCGCTACTTTAATTTTCAAATTGGACCGGAAAAATAGACACCTAAGGTCGAGATGTTGGAAGCTCGATCATGAGGTGACAGAAAAATGAAAACAGTCCAACAGCAACTGAAAGAGGCAATCGCCGACATCGAAGTTACTGGCGACCGTGCACTTATCGCCGAGGCTCGCAGCATCGCCAGGGACGCTTCGATCCCGGAGGAATATCGGGCAGGCAAGATCGACGCGCTGCGGAAAAGAGGCTCTCGGACCGAGGTCATTAACGAATCCGGTCGCCGCGCGCCGGTCAAGACACAAGAACAGCGTGAGCCGCTTAAGGCCGCCCCCAATGCCGCGGCACTAATCGAGTCGCAGGTTGCTGCCTACAAATTGATGGGTATGACGGAACAAGAAGCTCGTATTTGTGCGGGCGACGAAACGGCAATTCGCGAGGCCGAAGAGGCTCGCAAGAAGCATATTGGCCGGCCAACTACCATTGACCGACTGCTCGAAACAACGAAGACGTAGAGATCAAAGGGAGATAACCATGATTGGATCAGGGGAACTATCACTCAAACGAAGAGAAAAGATGTTCGTCGTCGACCGTCTCAGTAGCTCTCAGGAAAGAGTCACGAAGAGGAGAGAGCGTATTCAGGAACTCGAGCAGAAGATCGCTCAGGCGGAAAAGGTATACGAGAGCCTGAAGGGAAGCGAAGTCGCGCGGGTCAAGGCCGACGCTCAACGGCTCGCAGACTCTATTCAGATGCTTAGGGTTGATCTCCAAGAAGCGCGAGACCTCCTAAAACAGGCTGAGAAGGGCTTGAAGGATGCCAAGAAGGCCCATGACGACTTCGATCATGCCGGCCTGGCCGCTATCGAAAAAGCAGAAAAGAGCCTCACCGCGGTGAGGCGAGAGCTACACCTGTGAGAGTCGGCTCGGCACAGATGTTGCGGCGAAGAAAGCAAGTGCAACGGCGCCTGGACGAGGCGCGGGTGCGGAAGGCTAGCGTCGAAGCGCAGTGCGGCGAACTACGGCTGAAGATTCAGAGGCAGAGGAAGATTGTCCTTATTCATAAAGACTCCCTACACCCGCGGAAGCGTACTTTAGTCCGCGAAGCTGCCGAGCGTATTGGTGTGTTGCAAAGTCACCTGACCACTACGACCGAGTTTCTGACCAGAATCGAGCTGCGCGAAGCGGAGTACTTGAAGGATCTGGAAAGTTTCCCTGAAGGGATCGCGGGTGCGGCGACCCACTCGCGTTAGAAATTGATTGCAACCGAGAGAATCCGGCCGCGAGCCGGCGAGAGACCCGTTGCATCAATCGGCGCCAGCGACGATCGCTGGTATCGAGCCTCCAGGTACCGCGGGGTGAGCTTCTCGCACCCCGTACGGGCCTTCAAAGTTCTAGTTTCACTGCGCAACCTTCCGACTTTTTGAGAAGAGCGATTTATGAAGAAGCTGATCACAAGTAAGTCGTTGAGAAAGTTGACGCCGGTCGAGCTCGGGGCCCTCCGCGACGCCGCTCTCAATGCGTCCGAGCAAGACCTCCTGCTCTCGGAGTTGTCGCGCCGGTTCTGCGCCGACGAAAACGGCTTCCTTCGACAGATGTGGGGCCTTGCGACATGAAGATCTCTCTGGGTCCGTTCACGCTCATCCGCACGCGAGACCTCCAGGAGCACAAAGAGAACATGGCTTTGCTCTGCGAGCATGTCGAATTACTGAAAGAGCGGTTGAGGCTCGAGCGCGAGGTCGAAAAGTCAAAGCGCCGGCTCGAAGCGATTGAAACGGTGAAGTTGCTGGACCAACACTCCGAATCACGATGGGTGAACTGACCGGGAAAGGCTAACTAACATGGCAGACGGAATTGACATCGGCGACGCGGTACTTACCTTCACTGGTAACACCCAACAACTTGATCAGGCCTTCGCGCGCGTGCAAGCCGGCGCGCAGCAAACGGCCGCCGTTTCCAACACGGCCATGGCCGAGATGTCGACTGCTTCGGACGCGGCGTCAGAATCCGTCTCCGGCATTGGCGAAGCGGGTAAGGTTGCCGGCACTCAGATCACCGAGGGCATGCAAAAGGGAACCGTGTCAATTCGCGAAGCGAAAGGGGAGGCCGCTTTGTTGGGTGAGGCCTTCGGCATCCACCTACCGCGGCACGTCCGGTCATTCGTTGCAGAACTCCCCGGCGTAGGTGAGGCGTTGAGCGCCGCTTTTGCGGCGACCGCTGTTCTCTTTCTGGTGGAAGCGCTCGTCAAAGGCACAGAGAAGGTCGTTGAGTTCATCAACGAGGCCTACCTGTTCACCGAAGCGATGCGAGAGAACGACGCGCAGATCAAAGAAACCAACAAGACGTTGTCGGAGCAATCCAAAGAGTTGTCTAAGCTCAAGCTGGAGTATCAACTTGCAGGTCTTCAGGGAGTGGCTAAGCTCAATAAGGAATTGGAGCTTCTTCATGACACACTGAAGGAAGGCCGTAAGAGCTTTCAAGATGCTAAGGATGATCTCGACGACCTTACTAAGCACCAAGCTACTTGGGAGGCCAAGATGGAATCCGGCCAGAGTACTTGGAGAAAAGCTATTGATGGCTTGCGTAGCTTCGTCGGGATGGAGACTTCCACGACTACCGCTTACTACAAGGAGCTTGGTGAGGCTCAAGACGACTTTCTGAAGGCGTCAAAGCAGAATGATATCACTGAGCAAGAGATCGCCAACAAGAAAAAAGAGCGCGATGCTGAAGCAGTGAAGGCCCACGCGGAGGCTTTGAAGAAGCAAGCTGAGCTAGAAAAGATCGTGCTCAAGCAGAAACAGGATCTTGAAAAAGAGTATGAAAAGGGAGTTACCGAGGAGAGTAAAGCGCTCACGGCTCGCCTGGAGGCGCAAGTCAAGGGTCAGTTAAAGGTCAGTGAGGCTTTAATCAAGCAGCTTGAGGAACAACGTAAGGCCTATGAGGAGGAGTTGAGCTTTGAAGAAAAGGCTCTTGAGACCTCGACCAACCGGAAGGCTCAAGCCGTCAAGTTGCAGTTGGACAAGGGTAAGATCGGCCAGAAGGAGTATGTCGCTCAGATCACGGCCCTTTACAACGAGGAACTGAGACAACTCATTAAGCTGATAAATGAGAAAGAGGCGTTGCTCAACAAAGACGACGCTCGACAGCTGGTTGAGTTCAAGAAGCTGGAACTCGACAAAGCGAAGCTGGCTGAGGATGCTTCTCACAAGATAGCCGAAGCTACGAAGAAAGACTTCGACATCGCCAAGACCGCGGTCGACTCTTTCATAGGTGCGTTCGCAAGCTCTGTGTCAGCGTTGGCCTCGGGCTCTGCGACGGTCTCTGCGGTGATGGAAAAGATGGCCGAGTCGGTGCTGCAATCAATCGCGCAACAGGCCGGCGCGCAAGGCGCGAAGGAACTCGCGTTAGCGATCGGCGATCTTGCTCCAGACTCAGAAGGCTTCGGTCACAGTGGTGAGCACTTCGTCGCGAGCGCAAAGTGGTTTGCGCTTGATGCTGCGTTGAGCGCGGCCGGTGGCGCCATTAGTGGCGCATCGAGCGGTGGGAGCGGTACATCAGCTCCCCGGGGAACGCAAGGAGTGTCCACCTCATCGACCTCGCAGTCGATCGGTTCCGGACCGGTCAACCAGAAAAACGTCCAGCGCTTCGCTGCTGGCGGATTGATCAGCGGTCCGACTATGGCCATGCTTGGTGATTCGATGGAACGGTCAGCTGGCCAGTCAGAAGCTGCTATCCCCCTGGACAACCCGCGCGCTGTCTCGAAAATTAAAGATGCTCTCGGTGGTGGAGGAGGGCTAACTATCAACGTGCACACCGCTGGCGTGATCTCCGGCGACAATCTCGGTAAGGTTATCCAGAAGATCTCTCAGCGGGTTAAGAAAGGACAGAGCGTTCTCCACGCTAGCAACTCGTTCCGGGTTACGAAGAGGTCGTCATGAGGAAGGTCAAGGTAGTTCTCGGCTATGTTGGCGTGGTCCTGACCGCCGAGATGATGGTTCCTGAGGACTTCGACTCACCGCACGGCAAAGTGCAGTTGCGAAACCTGCTTGAAGGAAACCCACGGGTGCACGCGATCGAGTTCCTGCCAGAAGCGATGATGAGTGAACTGACGAAGAGGTCGTCATGAGAATCGATGTACTGGTGGTTGCGCTGAAGGACGTTTGGGCCAAGAACTTCGAACATGCGATGACTGCTCTGCCAGACAAAGAGCTTGCTCTCGTCGTTGATCAGCTCTCGGAGTATCGGGATATGTCGCAGGAAGAACTCGATGAATTGTTGTCGGCTGCTTTTTCTGCCCAGGTCGCTCGTGCTGCGAAGCAGGAAGCTTTGCGACGCAGTCGCACGGCGTAGCACTACCAGATGCTCAACCACGCTCGGACCCGCGTAAACACTGGCGATTCGCGCGTGCCATTCGTAATTTGCACCCCGAAACGGACGTGCCTTGTGCGCGTGTCACAGTTGAGGCATTCTCCGCTTCGTCAGGCAATCAGCCTGGAGGAGAGAAACGATGAACCGGAAACAGATGCAAGCGATGATGAGTGAACTGATGAAGCTGGCGCTCAAAACCGGCGACCTAGAGATGATTCGCGCGATCGAGCAGGAAGAGAACCGGGTGTTAGGTCTTCCCAACGGCTACGAGTCCTACGAGCGGTACCTGTGATCTCCGGGCTCTGGACCTCCCCTACCCAATCTAAAGTTCAGCTCGGCGGTTTTGAGTGAAACCACATTTTCACCCTGTCGTCCCGTTCCACTACAAGGTCACGATGGCGGCGTACATCAAGCAAGACCGATCGGCGCTGACAGATGGCATGAAGCTGTTGGAATCGAAGTTGTCACAGTAAATAAAAACTCAAGTACAATATTCGTCGTGTTCTACCACGCAAGAGTTAGCTGCAAACCGGAGCGAGCGAAAGAGTCCGGCCGGGTAGGTTTCGAGTTCGATCTTAGTCGAGAAGATCTTCTATCGAAGATCGCACTTCCTTTCATGGCGCAGAAGCAATTTTTCTGTGGTGGTGTGATAGTTCACGCCCAGAAGGTTGATCAAGTTAAGTTTAGCCAGACCGATGCTCCCTCCGCAGACTTGGTGCCGATGATTCAAGCTCGTCGAAGACTGCGCGGCGTGATATCTGGTTCTCCAGCAGTGAACCAAGTGGTATCAGAGGGCAAGGACGTTACCCGAGAGATCTTAGATGAGGCGAGCATGCGGATAACAAACTCGAAACGGCCGGGTGAATCGGCGGAAGAAAAGATAAAGCCTAAGTCGGACCGAGTCTTCATCGTACACGGTCGTGATCAAAACGCGGTCGATCAAACGGAATTATTGCTTCACAGGTTCGGTTTGACCCCCATCATCTTGCGAAATACTCCTAGTAAAGGAAATACGGTAATCGAGAAGTTCGAAGCGAACGTAGAGGTCGGAGCCGCCATAGTGCTTCTTACGCCCGACGACTCCGGCGGCCTCGCCGGAAGTGCACCGCAGCCACGAGCGCGGCAAAACGTGATTTGGGAATGGGGATATCTAGTCGCCAAACTGGGTCGACCTAACGTGATCTGTCTCTACAAGACCGGCGTGGAGCTGCCATCGGATCTGCATGGGCTCGTCACGATTCATATCTCGGACGACGTCCGCGACAAAGCCGAAGAGATTCGGCGCGAGTTGAACGCGGCAGGGTACGATATAAAGTGAATGGAGCGGAACTGATGACTGACAACTTAGCGGACCGACTCAAAGCTCTCGCTCAAGAGCATGCGCGTGGAAAGCAAGCGGAGGTAGATCAGCGCCAGTTTCAAGAGCGGGTCAACACGTTCATTTCAGACCACGCTCGCCCCGAATACGACAACCTGATCCGATTGCTGAAAGAACGCGCCGAACAGATGAACTCAAGTCTTGGAGACCTACCGAAGTTCGCGCCCGGCGGATACCTCATTCAGCAAGCGAACGTGGCATTATACTTTCACTTCGACAAGCCAATTTTGAACAGTCCTGAGAATGCGCTCATCTTCTCAATTGGTCCCGCGCCTAACACGATTTACTTCATGGGACCACCACCAGAGCCGCTACAATATCGACTACACGCCGCCGCATCAGACGATCTGAGTGGCATCGTCTGGGTGGGTGACCTAGGAGAGGTGAAGAGCGCTCAGATTGTGGACATCATGCTTGAACAGTTGACCACCTACTACCTCGAGCATAAGCCCGGCCTATAGCTCTTGCCTACTAGCGTCTATCTCCGCCCTTCGGCGACGAGCTTGTTTTCCTCGTACCGTCTCTTCACCTCATCACATCGCTTACGACACTCGTAGTAAGCCTCGACAATCTCGCTCCATGAATGGAAACCGGCTCTGATCGCCATGACCACGGCGCTGATGATGCCGTAAAAGCAAAACAGGAATACGATCGGGGCGAGGTGATATTGCTCGGCGACTGCGAGCAGGGAGTGCGACGGCAAGGGCACACGAATCTCCGATCCGCGTCGCCGCCGGTTCGACGCTAACCGAAGATCATGGTTTCGGCACTTCCCCGTCTTACTCGAACGCGCCGGCGGGACGCGCTCGTCAGCTCCTTTTCACGTCGGCACGCAAACCGACGCGAGAATCTACCCAACTGTGTCGGGCTCGCACCTCAACTCGGGGTTAGTCATTCCCAAGTGTCCTGAAGTCGATCCGACGACCGTGGTTGGATTCCGACGTAATTGTACCAAGAGTGTGCGCTGGAGACGAAGCGTCTTATCGGCTGGGGGTCCCTCTGGGCGTCGACCAGGGCGCGAGCCCGACACGCGCGTGGTTCGCCGAAGCGTCACAGAGACGAGTTGAACGCAATCCAATAAAATCAATGGCTTACGGTCTGTCGCACTCGCGAAGTGCGACGGGTGGAGTTAAAATCATTGAAAAGAGAAACTCACGGGCGACGGATCGCGATCTCATAGTTCACTGCGATAGGTGTGAAACCCAACTCGCACTCGAAGTGATTCCAGGAATCACTCCTTTGCTTATCAGACACTTCCAAGGACTAAGTTTTGTCAGCCGTGCTCATTAAGTCCTTTGTTTTACGTTACTTGGTGGATTCGAATCCTATAGCGCCCACCATCTTTTCAACAGCTTACGATCCGCTATCGGATCACCTCCTTATTTTTCAATAGCTTAAGGACGCGTGGTCCGTCTGGCGATACGATAGCGAAGACTGCTTTCAGCACTCTGCTAAGCTGCAGTGAATTCCGCGTCGAGAGACCGAACCGATTGTTCTCGCCAACTGAGCTTTCGCTGCCAGAAGTTAGTAAACACTAGCCGACTTGAACGAAGCCGCTTTGCGACGGACGCATTCGCGTGTTGTTGAGCCGACGGTGGAGGTGATCTGAGCTAGTTTGTGTCGCAGAGGAGGAACTCTCTGTGACCCATCTACGTCAGATCATG
>Ga0210401_10000209_pt1 | contig 72707 bp, 66 predicted proteins | sample IncBWH32MmetaG_FD_150866 | JGI IMG/M metagenome (GOLD analysis project Ga0210401, IMG submission 150866) | Forest soil microbial communities from Barre Woods Harvard Forest LTER site, Petersham, Massachusetts, United States - Inc-BW-H-32-M | ecosystem: Environmental > Terrestrial > Soil >...
GCCTCGACTGCGGCACTCAGGGCGTGCCTCTACCGGCCGGTTATGTCCCACCCCCAACGCCACCCCCGGCGCCAGTCGTCAATGGAGTAGAGCCGGAGCGAAAACCACGTCCTCTTCCACCCGCCAGCCCAGACCGGTTCCGCGGTGTGCGCATCTTCGATATCAGCGACCTCTCGAATCCGAAGCAGGTAGCCGCCGTGCAGAGCTGCCGCGGCTCCCACACGCATACGCTCGTGATCGACCCCAAAGACAAAGACAATGTCTATATTTATATCTCCGGTACGGGAAGCGTTCGGCAGGCCGAAGAACTCGCGGGCTGCTCGGCCGGGGACGATCCTACGGCCAATCCCAACACCTCGTTATTCAGCATCGATATCATCAAGGTGCCGCTGGCACACCCGGAGCTGGCGAAGATCGTATCCAGCCCGCGCCTCTTTACCGATTCACAAACCGGAGCCATCAATGGGCTATGGAAGCGTGGCAACCATGGCGAAGGCACCCAGACCACGGCGGGCACGGATAAATGTCATGACATCACGGTCTATGCGGCCATCGGGCTGGCCGCGGGGGCGTGTTCCGGTAATGGAATACTGATCGACATACACGACCCGCTCAATCCCGTCCGCATTGATGCCGTGAGCGATCCGAACTACGCCTTCTGGCATTCCGCCACCTTCAACAACGCAGGCACCAAGGTATTGTTCACGGACGAGTGGGGTGGCGGCGGGCAACCCCGTTGCCGTGCGACCGATCCGATGAACTGGGGCGCCGATGCCATTTTCGAGCTCTCGAAGGGCAAGCTGAAACTCGCCTCTTACTATAAAATGCCGGCCGCGCAGACCGAATTCGAGAATTGCGTGGCCCACAATGGATCGCTGATTCCGATTCCCGGTCGTGACATCTTTGTGCAGGCTTGGTACCAGGGTGGCGTATCTGTGGTGGATTTCACCGATACCGCGCATCCCATCGAGATCGCCTACTTCGATCGTGGTCCTTTGGACGCGACCAAACGCGGTATGGGCGGCTACTGGTCCGCTTATTGGTACAACGGATACATCTACGGTTCGGAAATTGCGCGAGGGGTCGACGTGTTCAAGCTGACGGCGAGCAAGTTCATTACGCAAAATGAGATTGACGCCGCCAATCAAGTGCATTTTGACGAGCTCAATGTCCAGAACCAGCCGAAAATTACCTGGCCGACAAATTTCGTGGTTGCCCGCGCCTATATCGACCAGCTTTCCCGCAGCGGTGCTCTCGCGCCTCAACGGATTGCAGCACTAAACGCCGCGATCGCTGAAGTCGACGCATCCCGACCCGAGGGTCAACGAGTCGAAGACCTCAAAGCCATGGCCGTGAGCCTCGACCAGGACGCGGCCGCAGCGAAGTCACCGGTGGACGCGGAGCGCATGCGCGCATTGTCGGCAATCATAAAAGAGAGAGGGATTTCGCGTCTCTAGTCCGACTTACTGAGTTTGTCGGGAGCGTGCGCCCTATTACGCAGTCAACAAGCTTAACCACCGGCAATAGTTGTTCGCGTGGCCCCTACTCGCCATTCGTATAGCTCCTTACAGTTAACCGTTACATTCGGTAACAAATTTGAAACTTCCCTTCATGTTTTCGGTCAAACAAACAAGTTTTTAGCCAGATCAAATTTCTTTCTGGTTGAGGAAAATGCGGGCTTGCCCTCTAAGGCGCAAGGTTTAGGGGAGATATAAATTCCATGTCGAAAACATTCATGTTGATGATCGTTTTGGCTTTAGTAGTTGCCACAATGGGGTATACGCAAAACATTAACGGCTCCCTGGCAGGACGCGTGGTAGATCAGCAGGGGGCAGTGGTTCCAAACGCGTCTGTCATAGCCAGTGACCTTACACAAAAGCTCAATGTGACCACTAAGACCAACGACCAAGGGACTTTCGTCTTGGCGGGCTTGCGTCCGGGAAATTACAGTCTGCGGGTTGAGGCGGCCGGCTTCAAGAAGCTCGACAGACCGAATATTGCTTTGAACGCAGATGAAAAGTTAGCAATCGGCGATCTGGTGATGGAGGTGGGCGCGCTGACGGAAACAGTCGAGGTGTCGGCACAGGCCACTATTCTTCAAACCGAGAGCGCTGAAAGATCGGACACCATCATCGGAAAACAAATTGAGAACCTCCAGGTGAACGGCCGCAATCCACTCGACATGACGAAGTTGATTCCGGGCGTGGTGGACACGGCCAATTTCCAAGTGGGTGGTCCAGGCGGCATCGGATCGATTCAGGTGAATGGGAATCGGGGGTCCGCGAACATGTTGACCATTAACGGAATCGGCAACATGGATACGGGTTCCAACGGCAGCCAGAACGTTACCGTGAGCATCGATTCCACGCAGGAATTTCATATCCTGACCGGCATGTATCAGGCGGAATATGGCCGCAACGCCGGCGCTCAAATTGCGGTTGTCACCAAGAGCGGCAGTTCGGATATCCATGGCAGCGGATATTGGTATCACCGCCACGATGATCTGAATGCGAATAGCTGGATCAACAACGCCAAAGGAATTCCGCGCAGTCTTTTTCGATATAACGATCCCGGCTACACGGTTGGCGGACCAGTTTATATCCCCAAGCTTCTTCCGCTGAGAAACAGGCTGTTTTTCTTTTGGAGCGAGGAGTTTCAGGAACAGCTGGCGCCCAATACAGTCCGCAATATACAAGTGCCCACCGCGCTCGAACGTCAAGGCAACTTCTCGCAAAGCTTAAACAGCAGCGGCCGTCCGGTAACAATTAAGGATCCACTCAACGGTCAACCATTTGCCGGGAATATCGTACCGGCGAATCGATTGTTTGGGCCTGGCGTGGCTTTGCTCAATCTATTTCCGCAGCCCAATGTGTCCGGGCAGGTTGGGTACAACTACACGTCCCAGTTTTCAAACTCACAGAACCGCCGCGAGGATCTGCTCCGAATAGATTACAACCTTTCGCAGAACGTACGTGTTTTCGGACATTACATTAACAACTCCCAGCCATTCACGTACCCCTACGGCTCATTCGTGCTTGGCATAAACGTGCCGATTGTGCCGATCTCGTACCTGAATCCCGGGTATAGCTGGGCGAGCGGCGCTACCTGGGTTCTCGGTCCGAGGACGACCAATGAGTTCAACATGGGCGTCACTCACAACTCCATCAACATCGATGAAGTCGGCGACGCGCTCACTCGAACGAAATCTGGAGTCAACCTACCGCTTCTGTATCCAAGCGCCGTTCAGAAGGATTATATTCCCGGATTCAATTTCGCTGGCACGAACATTACCAGCGCCTTCGCCCCGAACTTCACTTCGGTGGGCGACGCACCGTTCGTTAATTACAACACCGTGATCAACATCAGCGACAACTTGACCAGGATAGTCGGCTCGCACACCCTAAAGACCGGCGTCTTCTTGGAACGGAGCAGAAAAAATCAAAGCTCGTTCGGGAACAACAATGGGTTTTACAACTTCGGCGATACTACGGCCAATCCATTCGATACTGGGTTCGGCTTTGCCAACGCGGCAACGGGTGTCTATCAGACCATGGATCAGGCGGTCAATTACATCAACGGTGAGTATCGTTATTGGAACGTGGAGGGTTTTGTCCAGGACACCTGGAAGGTTACGCCGCGGCTTACCCTCGATTACGGCCTTCGGATCTCCTGGTATCAGCCCCAATATGACGCGTCTCTGCAGGCATCCACGTTTGTGTTGAGCAAGTGGGATCCGAGCCAGGCGCCGCGCCTTTATCAGCCGGCCATCATGAATGGCGTGCGCTCGGCATTTGACCCGGTAACTGGCCAGGTCCTCCCGGCATACGATATTGGCCTGGAAGTGCCGAACTCAGGCAATCCGTTCAATGGCGTGGTGCAGGCTGGAAAAGGATACAGCAAGTATCTCCAAGACGATCGTGGACCGCAGTGGGGTCCGCGCTTCGGTCTCGCTTGGGATGTGACTGGCAAACAGAATATTGTCGTTCGAACTGGTGGTGGCATCTATTACGATCGCTTCCAAGGCAACCGCGTATTCGATATGGTTCGTAATCCGCCCGAAGGATTGGATCCAACGCTGACCTACGGACTAGCCCAGAACATCAATCCCAGCAACGTCCTTTTGTCGCCTCCAACGCTATACGCGGCGGATCAGACCGGGAAACTGCCTACCACGTACAACTTTCAATTCTCTATTCAAAGCAGGCTGCCTTGGAATCTGCTGCTCGATACAGCCTATGTGGGCGATCTGGGCAGGCACTTACAGGACAACCGCAACTTAAATCCCATTCCATACGGAGCCGATTTTCTGCCGCAGAACCAGGATCCGACGCTGGTGGCTTCCCAGCCGAATGCGCTCGCGGGCAACAATGCTCTCCTGCCAAACTTCTTGCGTCGCTTGCAGGGCTTCAATCAGATCGCCCTATACGAGAGCGCGGCGACTTCAAACTATAATGCCTTGCAACTCAATTTAACCAGACGCTTAGGAAATCATTTGTTCTTTGGGGCTGCCTATACGTGGAGCAAGGCCTTAACGACAGCAACCTCGGATACGACTTATGTCCGCTTCGACAATCTGACCAAGCAGGCGGACTACGGTCCGGCGAATTTTGACCGGAGGCAAGTTTTTGCTCTGAACTATGTTGTCAACGTTCCGAACCTGCAAGCGGGAAATCGTTTCACTCATGCGGTCACCAACGGCTGGCAGCTTTCCGGCGTCACCCAGGTCGCCAGTGGCGCCCCGTTTACGCCCACCTTCACCATTTCCGGAGTAAGCTCGCAGAACATTACGGGTAACGTTCTGGCGGGCAATCCAGCGCCTGGAGCCGCCTCATTTGTTTACGAGGGCGCCCGCATCGGATACGTCCAGGGATGCGACCCCTATTCGCACTCTAGCGACCCATGGAACCGGCTGAATTCGGCCTGTTTCTTTGCGCCGCCGCCGGGAAGCGTCGGCCTGGAATCGGGCGTAAATTGGCTGTACGCTCCGGGACTCATTAACTTCGATATGTCCCTTCAAAAGGAGTTCAGGATCAAGGAACGCTTGCACTTGCAATTCCGCGTGGATGCGTTCAATATCTTCAATCACCCGAATTTCCCGACGTTGAACACGACCCTGAATTTCACAGGGACTTATCCGAACAATTTGACCGTCGCGAACAACGCTTACAATGCGGCCGGACAGTTGGTGAACCAGAACGGCTTTGGAACTCCAAGCACGTCCCTGATCACGAATACCGGTGTTCCGGCTGCGGCTCCGAGGATTTTGCAAACTCTGATTCGCATCCAGTTCTAGCGAGCCTTCGCCTCGGCCTTAGAACGCTCTCGACCGGCGCAGCGAAAAATCGTACCACGTTTTAGTACAATCCAACGCGCCCGGGGCACTCTTATTGCCGGTTGTACCTGATGCCCGACTCTTGGGCCTTCTCGATGGCGATAACCATGGCTGGAACGACCGTGACCCCAGGTAGCACGTTGGCCAGCAGGGCCTTTTCGATATCTGGCGCTTTTCCCTTTTCTCTGGCTTCCAGCTCCAGAGACCACCCATGCAGCGCATTCGCGCACAGGAGAAACTTCGCGCCCATTTTCTGTAGATTCTCGATGCCGAGGCCCGGCATGACTCCGGCCAGCGCGGGAATAGCCGGTGACTGAATGAGCTGTATCAGCAGGTGCACATCGTCCTTAGTCGGTCGTGCGAACACGTTCCGCGTGTACGGGCTTCCTGCCGCGTCCCGGAGCCCGGTGTATTCGCCAAGTCCGTACTTCTCCCACATGGCATCGTTGAAGGCCAAGGGAATGCTCGCCGCGCCGCCCAAGCCATAGAACGTTCCCACGGCTCCGACCTGGCCAGCGGGCGCCTTGTAGGCCACTGCATAGCTGTTTAGATAATTCAGCATGTGCCACAAAGGCATCCCATTCCTGTGCTGTGGAAAATCGAACAAGCATCGATGCTTGCCCTTTAGGTCGCTTATCCAGTCCTCCGGTGATGCCGCTTGCGCGGAAGCCTTTCGCGCGGCCATAGGAAAACTCGCAGCAGCGGCAGCTAACAGCGGACCCAAGAAACCGCGACGATGTGTTGCTGAAATCATGCGCACCTCCTTCAGGACTCCCAGCCGAATTCCGGCGGAGAGAGCCATGTAGATATTCTGACGATTCTACCTAATATTGAGCGGCTGTGGTGGATGCTACTTCTTTACGTACTTTTTGACATCCTGTGGGCCCACTTCAGCTCCGTAGATATTGCCTTTCGCGTCAACAGCCACGCCTTCGGCCGCGCTCGTCCCAGTGGCCTTCTCGGCGGGATCAGGGATGAACGCGACCACCTTGCCATCCTTCAGGCTGCCCATCCGGATGCCGCGCTTCCAGCCGTCGTGATTCCTGGAGACTGACTCCGATTCCGAATCCGCTACGTATATGTTGTCGTGCTTATCGATGAAAACCCCGCTTGGCCGGCTGAACTGCCGCAGCTCAGAAATGAAGTTACCGTCCTGGTCGAAGATCTGAATCCGATTGTTACTCCGGTCGGCTACGTAGAGGCGTCCCTTCGAGTCGAATGCCAGTGAGTGCGGTTGGTCGAACTCACCCGGACCGGTTCCAGTTTTTCCCCAACTCTTGATGAGCATTCCATCCTTGCTGAATTTGAATACGATGTTGTTGCCCGCCCCGTGGCCCTCGGAGATGAAGATATCGCCGTTCTTGGCAATGATCACGTCGTTGGGCGCGTAGCAGCACTCCGGCTCGGCCGCGCCACCGGGCTTCCCGATCGTCATCAACAATTTTCCTTCGCTGCTGAACTTGAACACCTGGTTGCCTTTCGTGGCCCCGGGCCGAGGACCGACTGGCCCGGCCTGCGGAGCGCCCCGGCCGGCACCGCGCCCACGGCCACCCTCCGCCACGGGAGCGTTGTCCTGGTAATCCGTGATCCAGATGTTGTCATCTTTGTCGACATAGATGCCATGCGGCGCAATGAACATGCCGGCGCCGAAACTCTTCAGCACATTGCCGTCTGTGTCGAATTTCAGAACGGGGTCGACATTCTTAATCTGGCCTGTAGCCCGATCAAGACAACTGTTGGCGCCACACCGCTCCGCCACCCAAACCGATTTCCCGTCCTTATCGATGTCGACGGCGCTGTTCGATCCCATCTTTCTTCCGTCCGGCAGCTTGGCCCAGTGCTCAATGGTTCGATACGGGTTCGGCGCATCGTTGGTCGGCTGCGTATCAGAAGAGGCCGCGTACGTCCTTCCTCCTGCGAATACGGCGGCAATCACGGTCACTACTAGAGAACTGGTCATTCGACGTCCACGTGGCATCAATGATCCTCCTTCAATAGAGACTCTCGCATTGGCGCCGCGCAGTCAACCCGCATGGCCGAATGTGCGCGGCGTCGAACACTCGCTCGCGGGAACGCCGATGCCGCGTCCCAGCATCTCGCGTTCGCTGGATCGCCAGTAAGGCGGCATAATTTATCTGTGCCCCAAAACCCCTACGACGAAATCCTGTACGAAACTTCGGCGCGGTTCTCGACTCATCCGGACCGGCTGGCCGCGGTCGCACGGCTTTTCGGAATGGACCCCGCTCCGGTGAATCGCTGCCGCTATCTGGAAATTGGCTGCGGAAACGGGGGTCACATCGTCAGTATGGCTTACTACCTGCCGGAAAGCCGGTTCGTGGGCGTGGACCTTGCCGAGGTGCCAATTGCCACAGGCGAACGGATGCGCGCCGCGCTTGAAATCGCCAACCTGACACTGCGGGTGGGTGACCTTTGCGATATCGGCAAGGAGTGGGGCGAGTTCGACTACATTACTGCGCACGGCGTCTACTCCTGGGTTCCGGCCGAGGTTCGCGACGCGCTGCTGCGGACGTGCAAGGAACGGCTGGCGCGCAATGGGGTCGCCTTCATCAGCTATAACACCCTTCCAGGCTGCCAAGTTCGACAGCTTCTGCGGGAACTCATGCTGTTTCACACCCGAGACATTCAGGACAGCGGGGAGCGCCTCCAACAGGCCCGCTGGAGCCTGCAATTCGTGGCGTCTTCGCCGTGGCTCCCAGACGCCTGGCGTCCGCTTCTGGAGAGCGACATTGCCACCTTGCTCAAGTTGCAGGACGCTTGGCTGTTCCACGACGATCTTTCCGCGGTCAATGACCCCGTGTACTTTCACGAATTTGTGGCGCATGCCGGCCGCAATGGATTGCAGTACCTGGGAGATGCCGATCCGCATGAGATGTTCGATCCGCAAGGTTTGCTCAAGCCGGTGTCGGGTGGCGTCATCGAGCGCGAACAGTACATGGATTTTCTGAAAGCCCGCCGGTTCCGTCAGACCCTTCTGTGCCATCAAGATCAGAAGCTGGAACGCCGTCCACTGGAAGATTGCATGGACCGGTTTCTATTTTCGTCGCTGTACAAGACCAGCGAGGACGGCAAGATTGAGGGCTTGCGAGGAGTTCGGATCACACCGATCCACGATGCCGTGCATCGCGTAGCCGCCGCGTTGGGCGAGGTCTACCCCCTTCCGCTGACATTCGCCGAGCTGATTCCATACGCCGGCAGCGAAGCCGCCCTGCGCGACATCCTGACCGGCATGGTGTTGAGCGGGTTCGCCGATTTCCACGTGTATCATTTTCCGTGCCAACAGGCTGTGTCGTCCAAACCGGCCGCGAGCCGGCTGGCCCGCTACCAGGCGGTCGACTCGCCCCGCGTGGCCAACGCTCGTTTCCGCGTTTTGGCACTCGACGAGACCAGCCGCCAACTGTTGCTCTCGCTGGACGGTACGCGGAACCATCGCCAGATTGCCGAAGACCTCGCGCGGGTCTCGAGCGCCCCATCTCTGGAGGAAATCGAACAGCATCTTCCTAGCCATCTGGAATGGATGGCCCACGCAACGCTCCTGGAAAGCTAACATTTACGACGCTGAACGCCAAGCCGGGGCGGCCAACCGAACCGTTGCGATAAACTGGAACCCGGTTATGCATTTTCATCGAAATCGCCTTCTCCTTTCCCTCCTGGTTACCTTGGCACTGGCCGTACCGGCGTTTGCCAATCGCGGTGTGACCGCGGAAGATTACTTCGCTTTCCACTTCCCAAGCGACGCACACATTTCCCCTGATGGAAAACAGGTGGCCTACGTTGTTACGGTGATTGATCAACAGCGCAATCGCCGTGTTTCGTCCATCTGGCTGGTGGATGTGGATGGGCGATCGGCACCGCGCCGGCTCACTGCGGAGGGCGTGAATTCAAACGCGCCGCGCTGGAGTCCGGATGGATCAGAACTAGCTTTTCTGTCGACGCGCAACGCTGGGATTGGTGAAAGTGTGGGCGTAGCAGCCACTGAAGCCCCGCGTCCGCAAATCTGCATCATGCACATGGACGGCGGCGAGGCGCAGGTGGTGAGCCGTCTGAAGAACGGCGTCACTGCGTTTCAATGGTCGCCGGATGGTAAGCGCTTCGTCGCGGTCAGTCGCCTCGGTCCGAGCGATGAGGTGGCACCTAGCGCGCGCAAAAGCGACGTCCGGCACTACAAGCACATCTCTTACAAGTTCAACGACACCGGTTGGTTCGACGACAAGCGCAGCCATCTCTGGGTGATCGAGGCGGCGGGCGGCAAGGACAAGCAGATCACTTCCGGCGACGATTGGAACGATACCGACCCGCAGTGGTCGCCGGACGGCTCGCGCATCGCCTTTGTGTCCGACCGATCCGGCCGCGAGTACGACGACAGCCACAACAAAGATGTGTGGGCGATCTCGGCCGACGGGGGAGCCCTTACGAAGATTTCCGATCACGCCTTCGATGATGATCTGCCGCGCTGGTCGCCCGATGGTAAGCAGATTCTATTCGCCGGCCGGACCGCGCGCCGGCAGTTTCCGAAGCTGTACGTGGCGGCGTCCAACGGCGGCTCGGCGTCCAAGTCGATCGTGGACGACCTGGATCTTATCCCGGCCAACCTGCATTGGGCGGGCGCGAAAGAAGTGCGCTTTGAGACTGGAGTAAAAGGCACCGAGCATGTTTTTCGCGTGGATCTCTCTGCGCGCAAGACCATTCCGGTTACGTCGGGCGAGCGCAGCGTGCGTGGCTTCGACATCAACGAGAAGGCCGGAGTGATGACTTACATCGCCAACGATTTCGAGCACATGGACGATGTGTACGCTTCCGCGCTCGACGGCAGCGGTGAACGCCAATTGACACACGTCAACGCTAAGCTATGGTCCGAGCTCGAGGTCGCGAAGGTCGAGCGCATTCCCTACAAGAGCACGGACGGCTGGGCGATCGATGGTTTTCTGGTGAAGCCGGTCGGCTGGCAGCCTGGCAAGAAATATCCGATGGTCTTGAGCATCCACGGCGGTCCGGCAGGGCAATACGGCGTCGATTGGTACCACGAATTTCAGGTGTATGCCGGCAAAGGTTGGGCGGTGTTCTTCTGTAATCCGCGCGGCTCAACGGGCTACGGGCAAAAATTCGAGCGCGGGATCGTGAACAACTGGGGTGGCATGGATTATCAGGATGTGATGGCCGGCGTCGACGCCGCGCTGAAGCAGAATCCGTGGATCGATCGCGATCGCCTGGGCGTCACCGGCGGCAGCTACGGCGGCTTCATGACCAACTGGATTCTCGGACACACGAATCGTTTCAAGGCGGCGGTTACGTTGCGCAGCGTTTCCAACTTCATCAGCGATGACGGGACGCGCGATGGCGCCTACGGTCACGAGGACGACTTCGATGGATTCCTGTTCGACGATTTCGACCAATACTGGAACGCCTCGCCGCTCAAGTACGCCAAAAACGTCAAGACGCCGACGCTGGTGCTGCATTCTGACAACGATTATCGCGTTCCGATCGAGCAGGGTGAACAGTGGTTCCGCGCGCTCCGGCATTACGGCGTAAATGCGGAGTTCGTCATTTTCCCGCGCGAGAATCATAACCTCACCCGGACCGGCGAGCCGAAGCATTTGGTGGAGAGCCTGAACTGGCAGGCGTATTGGTTCGATCGTTTCTTGAACGGGAACGAAAATGCTAAACCGCCCGACGCACTGTAAGAAATTCATGCAAATCAAGACAATTCTGATCATTGCGGCAGCTTTCGCGGGGGTGGCGTTCGCGCAGCAAGCCCAAGATCCCGACTACGCCAGGCTGGTCAAAGAGTGGACCACTCGTCCCGAATTCATAACCCCATTGGTGGACCACCTGCCGAAGGCCCCAGGCGTCCCGAGTCCCAAAGATGTTTTGGGCTACTACGTCGGAGCACCGAAGAAGCTCACGCACGTCGCCGATCTGGATCGTTATTATCGGGCGCTAGCTTCGGCTTCGAAGCGCGTCAAGATCTTTCCGGCCGGTCAGACCGACGAAGGCCGCGAGCAAGTGGTGGTTGCGATCGCGGACGAAGATACGATCCGCAATCTCGACACCTATAAAGAATACCTGGCCAAGCTCGCCGACCCACGCGGTTTGTCCGACGATCAAGCCAAGCAAATCATCGCGCAAGCCAAGCCCATCTATATGTTCACCGGCGGGCTACACAGCGCGGAAACCGGGCCGCCGGAGATGCTGATGGAGCTGGCTTACCGGCTCGCCGTGGAAGAATCGCCGCTCTTCGATCAGATCCGCCGCAACGTAATCGTGATGCTGACTCCCGCCGCCGAGCCCGATGGCCGTGACCGCTACGTCGATTGGTATTACCGGCACAAAATCAACGAGGAGACGGAGGAAGACCGCGTCGCCGGTCCGCCTTACTGGGGCAAATACATTTTTCACGACAACAATCGCGATATCAATTATTCGCAAGTGACCATGCGGAACTGGCTGAAATTTTACCTCGAGTGGCATCCGCCGATCATGCACGACCTCCATGAGTCCGAGCCGTTCATGTACACCTTCAGCGGCCAGGCGCCCCAGAACCCGACGCTTGACCCGATCCTCTACGCCGAGCTTCCATGGTTCTCGAACTTTGAGATGACCAAGATGATCGGCTACGGAATGCCTGGAGTTTGGACGCACGCTTTTGTCGACATGTGGTCGCCCGGATATCTCGACTTCATGTCATCCAATCACAACGGCATGATCCGCATGTATGAAACATTCGGGAATGGCGGGGCGAACACCATGAAGCGCAACATCGACACGCCAGAGGGTGGCGGTGGTCCTCCGGGAGGCGGCGGAAGCATGACCGCGCGTGAGTGGTATCGTCCCTTGCCTCCATATAAAGAGGTTCTATGGTCGATGCGCAACAACACCAACTACATGGAGACGGGTGTGCTCTCGGCGCTCGAGCTGGCGTCGGGCTTTTCGAAGACCATTCTCCAGAACTTCTACGAAAAGAGCCGCAACTCGATCGCGTCCGGAAACAACGAAGCGCCCTTCGGCTATGTGCTTCCATCGGAGCAGCGCGACATGACGCGCGTGGCGTTCATCGTGAACCTTCTCCGGCTGCAGGGCATCGAGGTCGGGCGCGCGACCGCGGAAGTGAAGCTCAAAGAAGGAACCTTTCCGGCTGGCTCGCTCATCGTCAAACGCAACCAGCCTTATGGGCGTCTGGCGAAAATCCTGCTCGAGAAGCAGAATTTTCCAGATGCGAATCTGCGTACTTACGATGACACCGGCTGGACCATGGGGCTGATGAGCCAGGCCAAGGTGGAGGAGATCTCTGACAAAGCTGTGCTGGATGTGCCGGTGCAAGCCATCGACACGCTTTCGACCCCCGGCGTGTTGAAGGGCGATGGCCCGATTATCGCCGTCCTCGATAACGGAGCAAATTCGTTAATCACGCTCCGCTATCACATGAAGAACGTGAAGTTCGAGGCGATCGAGCAGCCATTTAAGACCGGCGATACAGAGCTTCCCGCCGGATCGTTTTTGGTTGCCGCGAGCCCGCGGTTAAGATCCGAAATCGACCAGCTCGGGCTGCAGGCTGTCGCTCTCCCGGGCGTGCCTGGCGTTCCAAAACATTTAGTCGATCTCCCACGCCTGGCGGTTTACAGCTCCTGGGGCAACACTCAGGATGTCGGCTGGGTGCGCTTCGCCCTCGATCATTTTGAGGTCGGCTACGACCTTATATACAAGGAGCGCGTTCGCAAGGGTAATCTGCGCGATTCCTACGATGTCATCGTGATTCCGAATCAGGGCCGTAACAGCGCGAAGTCGATCGTTTTCGATGTCGAATCGAAAGGCAAGCCGCTCGCCTATACCAAGAGCGCGGAGTTTCCAAGCCTGGGCATATATGGCGAATCGGACGACATTACCGGGGGTATGGGGCTTCCAGGCGTGCTCGAGTTCGACAAGTTCGTCAAGGACGGCGGCGTGCTGATCACTCTCGGCGGCGCTAGCTATTTCCCGGCCGAATTCGGGATTACGCAATTGGTCGACGCCGCGCGCCCGACGCCGCAGTTCTACGCGCCAGGCCCGATTGTCGAGGCGGAGATTCTGAAGCCCATGCATCCCATCTTCTATGGATACACGCAGAAGATCGTGCCGGTGCGGTATGCCAATGGTCCCATGCTGAGACTCCCGCAGGAAGATCGAAAGAAGTGGGTTCTGGCGCAATTCCCGGGGACGGACAAGTCCGTGCTCAGCGGACTGATGAAGGGCGTTGCTGAGACGCACGATCGCCCGGCCATCGTCGACGTGCCGGTTGGGCAAGGACGAGTGCTGCTATTCGCGACCAATCCTTGCTATCGCTGGCAGAATCTCGGCGAGTTCAACATGCTGGCCAATTCGATTCTGCACTTCAACGATTTTCCAAAGCCGGCGGCCAGCCCAGCGGCCACCGCCGAATAACGCGTGTCAACTCATGCGGAAGCGATGGCCGGCACTTTGGCCGCGCGCGGAGTTCAATATTTTTTCGGATTGCCGGGTGGCGAAATTGTCGCGTTTATCGACGCCTGCCGCCGAGCGGGCATTCGTTTCCTGCTGACCGGTCACGAAGCGAGCGCGGCGTGGATGGCGCAGGTGGTCGGGCAGATCACCGGCGTTCCGGGAGTTTGCGCTTCGACGCTGGGCCCCGGCGCGACCAACCTGGTGACTGGCGTCGCAAATGCCTGGCTCGATCGCGCGCCCATGCTGGCGGTGACGGCGCAGATTCCCGGCGCCGCAATGGACACCATGACGCATCAGCGCGTTCCCCTCGATCGTTTATTCGCACCTATCACGAAAGGATCATTCGCTGTTGGCCTCGGCGACACCGTCGCGCTCATCGACCGAAGTATGGACTTGGCGGCGGCGCCGCGGCCCGGCCCGGTTCACATTGCGCTCGCGAGCGATCTCGCCGTGCACGAATACCATGAGCAGCCGCGGCAGGCAGTCATCGAGCTCCGAACCAGCGCGCCCGATCTTTCGGCCATCAGCCTTCGTTTGGAAGCGGCCGCACGACCACTTGTTCTCATCGGCCTGGGAGCCACGCCTGCCACGGCTCCGGCGATCCGCACGTTAATCGACAAACTACAAGCGCCGTTCTTGGTAACGCCTAAAGCCAAAGGTATCACCAGCGAGGATCATCCTCTCTTTGCCGGCGTCGCGTCGGGAATGGCGATCGACGGCGATATCCTCGCAACCATCAAGAGCGCCGATCTCATCCTCGGCGTTGGCTTCGACCCGGTCGAGTGCGACAAAACCTGGTTCGCCGATGTCGAAGTGGTCTCGATTGATTCGGCATCCATGGCGGAGGGCCGCTACCGGCCGCTGGAGGCGATTGGCGATCTTGGTTCGCTGGTTGCCTCCTTGAACCCGGCGCCCAAGCCCTGGCGCGCGAGTCTATCCAAACGCGAGGCGCGCTCCGGCCTCTCCCCCTTGAGACTCGTTGAAGAACTGCGGTCGATCTTCCCACGCGATGGCATCGCGACCTGCGATGTCGGCTCGCACAAGCTGGTCATGGGACAGTTCTGGCGCTCCTACGAACCGGGAACATTCTTCATGTCCAACGGACTTTCGGGCATGGGCTTCGGAGTTCCAGCCGCCATTGCGGCGCAGTTGTGCCACCCGCAGAAGCCCGTGATAGCGGTGGTCGGCGACGGCGGCATGCTTATGATGTTGCACGATCTGGTGTTGATCCGCGAGCTGGGCCTCCCCATTCTGATCGTGGTGCTCTCGGATCGCAGTTTAAGCCTGATCCGCGTGAGCGAGGAGCGCCGTGGCTTTCCCGCCTACGGAGTCGATTTCACACCGCCCGATTTCGCAGCAGTTGCCCAGGCTTTCGGGATCGCCGGCCGGAGGGTCAGCAACATCGGTGAAGCGAAGTCCTGCGCCGAACAGGCCCTAACTAACCGCACGCCTTTTGTTCTGGATGTCCCAATCGACTACGGCGAATACTACGATCTGGTTTGACTGCCGGGACGCTGATAAGCTGGCTGCATGCAGTTGTCGCCTGAATATTGCAACCTCGCACCGTCAGCTCAAACCATGGTCGATATCATGCGAGGTTCGTGGGTCTGCTCTCTTCCCAAATCCATAGGGCTACGCACCGGGGAGGCAAAGACCTTCGACGAAGACGATCGTGTGCATTGGGCGAATTCAAATTTACCCGGCGGAGTAAATGGAATGTCGGTTTTAGAGTTGGGACCGCTGGAGGCTTATCATACTTACCACCTGGAGCAGTTCGGTGCCAGCCACATTACTTCAGTCGAACATAACAATCTCTCCTTCTTGAAATGCCTGATCGTGAAAGAATTACTAAGCCTGAAAGCCGATTTCTTGTACGGTGACTGTGTGAAGTACCTGGAGACGGCTAACCAACGCTTTGATCTGTGTTGGGCCAGCGGAGTGCTCTATCACCAAACAGATCCTTTGCATGTGCTGGCTCTCATGCAGGGCGTTTCAGACAATATCTTTATTTGGACTCACTATGTCGATCCCCCTGTCATCCAGGCCAATCGCAACATGGCGCGCCACTTCAACTGGAGACAACGCTTCTTCGGTGAACGCCTGGGATACCGCGCGGAGTACTTCTATCGAAGTTACCGCCAATCGAAAGGCGCGATTTTCTCAGGGGGCGCCGAAACTTTTAGCTACTGGATGAAGCAGGAGGATATTTTCGGATTTCTGAAGCACGTCGGATTCACAACCATCACCATCGGAGTTGATCACCCGCACAATCCGAACGGACCCGCAATGTACTTCTTAGCGAGACGGTAATTGCTTCCGGCACGGTGGATTCGGGGCGCACCCGCGGGTGTGTAATCGCCATCCAGCCGCCGGCCCAGAGCGGGTACCTTCCCCCCGCGAACTTTTGGACCCGGCAATCATGCTTCGACGCATCTTGCCCGAATTATCATGAACTTAGAGATATTCGCTCCGACGCGATCAACCTTGGCATTAGATGAAAGCCGATGATGGTGGGGATATGCGGCAACCGGTTGCGGGATTTAAGGATTCACTGGCTGGAGACGGCCACGGTCTGATTCTTCTAGCGCGTGGCCCTGGCAGACTGCATGGAAGGCCTTCACAGCACCGCGATAACGCTCGGCAGCCTGGTTCATCCTGCGACAGGCAGCCTGGTAGATCTCGGAATCAGCGTTTTGAGGGAGTGCGGAAGGGCGACATTGAGTTGAGCTTGCATCTGGAACATAACGGCCTTAGCGATGTCTAATTCACGGAGAACCGCGGTTAGATCATCTCCGTGAGATTCTTCGCACATAGCTGACTCCCTTACACCACGAAAGGAAGAGCACGCCCTGCGCATGCGGAATTGCGACGAGGCTCTTTGGTTGTTTGGTGGTTAAGTATGACACGGGTCGCTGAGGGTGGCAAGCGTTATTGCTAGTAGTCTCACTACGAGACTATCCAGTAGTGGTCCCACGTCTTGGACCCTCCACCGCTATCAACTATCCGGTGGTGGCTCCCTGTATCCACTACCAGGACATAGTGTCCCAACGTTGACCGCAAGATCCTTCGGTGGGTATAATTATTCAAGACGATGAATAATTATAAAGTAGCCATCGTCGGCTTTAGCGGGTACAGTGGCGCGGAGTTGGTCCGCCTCCTCATAAACCATCCGCGCATCGACCCCGTGCTGCTCGAACATCGCCTGGACTCCGGACACCGCCCCCAGCCCATCGGTGCCCGGCAACCCCCAGCGGTGCCGTGCTCGCCGGACGCGGTAAAGACCGAACATCTCGCGCTCGTGTTTCTCGCTACGCCGGCCGGCGTATCGATGGAACTGGCGCCGCAGATGCTGGATGCCGGAGCCAAAGTAATCGACCTGAGCGGCGCGTTCCGGCTGCGCGATGCCGGCACATATTCGCGTTGGTACCAAGAAAAGCACACCGCCCCTCAACTGCTCGCCGACGCCGTCTACGGGCTACCGGAATTCTGCCGTGACGGTATCGCCCAAGCACGGCTGATTTCGAATCCCGGATGCTATCCGACCGCAGCCAACTTGGCCATCCAGCCGTTGATCGCGAGCGGAGTGATCGACCGCACCGCCGGCATCGTTTGCGATGCCAAATCCGGCGTCAGTGGCGCGGGACGCAAGCCGAGCCTTAAGACCAGCTTCTGCGAAGTGACCGAGAATTTTTCGGCTTATTCAGTTCTGGAACACCGGCACGTACCCGAAATCCTGATGGTGTCTGGAATCGAGGAGTCGGAACTAAGCTTCACCGCTCAACTGATTCCCATCCACCGTGGGATTCTGGAGACCATCTACTTCCGGCCGCGGAATCTTTCGAGCGTCGAAGCTCTGCTCGAAATCTACAGGGCACGCTATGAGAACGAACCCTTCGTGCGCCTCTATCCGCTCGGCGCCATGCCGGACATTCGTGGCGTCGATCGCACCAACTTCTGCCACATCGGCGTCAAGTTCGATCCGGCGACGCGCCGAGCGGTGGTGGTCAGTGCGATCGATAATCTGGTGAAAGGCGCTGCCGGTCAGGCGGTGCAGAACATGAATCTGGCGCTGGGCTTCCCGGAGACCGAGGGGCTGCTGTGACCTTGGAACTGAGATGGCTGACGAACTGATATGAAGGCGCTGATAAAAATCGGCGGCACGCTCCTCGATTCATCGGAATCGCGCCAACGCCTGGCAGCGGAAATTGGCCAAGCGGTCGAAGGCGGCCTCGAAGCCGTCGTGGTTCACGGGGGTGGCAAGCAGATGACACGCTTCTTGGAGGAGCGCGGCGTCGAGAGCCGCTTCGTCAACGGCTTGCGCGTTACGACGCCGGATGTGCTAGACGCCGTTCTCAAGATATTCGCCGGTTCGGTCAATCGGGAGTTAGTGGCGGCCTTCATTGCGAAAGGCGTGCAAGCAGTCGGGCTCACAGGCATGGATGGGCTGCTTACGGAGGCGCGGCAGATGAATGCAGAGCTGGGTTTCGTTGGCCAGCCGGTGCGATCCGATGCGCGATTGCTCAATCTGTTGCTGAAGGGCGGGTACCTGCCGGTAATTGCTTGCGTCGCAGGCGATGGACACGGGCAGTTTTACAATGTCAACGCGGATCAGATGGCCGCGTCGGTAGCGTCCGCAATGCAAGCGGAAAAACTCTTCTTTTTGACGGATGTCGACGGAGTCTGGGATAAAGATAATGTGATTTATCCCACAATCACAATTGACAAATGTAAAACGCTGGTCGAAAAGGGAATCGCTAATTCCGGAATGCAGGCCAAACTGGAAGCGGCCATGCAAGCCCTCAAGCTCGGTGTTGGCGAGGTGGTTATCGCGCCCGGCGGAGTTACCGGGATAATTGACCAGCTGCTCTCCGGCAACCAGATTGGGACCAGAATTGTTTCAGAAATAGGAGTTCCAAGCAATGGCTAGCCTGTGTTTGACGGAATCGCCGGCGCAAATTGACTCGCATGACGTAATCGTCCGTAAGGCCACCATGAGCGATATCCATGCCTTGCTAAATCTAATAAATGATTACGCCGCGAATGGAATCATGCTGCCGCGGACTGAATTTGAAATGTCAGAAAACATTCGCGATTTCTCGGTTGCATTTATGGGTAAGCGCCTGGTGGGTTGCGGTGCGCTGCATTTTTACACGCCGACCTCGGGCGAAGTGCGATCCCTGGCAGTGGATCCGATTCTGAAAACTCAAGGCGTCGGCAGACGCATTATAGAGGCTATTGAGAGCGACGCTGTAGAAAATCAACTACACGCGATCTTTGCGTTCACCTATGTTCCGGACTTTTTTAGGAAGATGGGGTTCCGCGAAGTGGAGCGGGGCGAACTGCCGCTAAAGGTTTGGAAAGATTGCCTGCGCTGCCCGAAATTCCAATGCTGCGATGAAATAGCAATGCTAAAAGCGTTACGCCCGCACCCAGTACTCGGGACCGGTACTGAACCCGAATCCGTCTTGGTGCAACTCCCCCAATTAAAGCAAGCCGGTTGACTTCTTTTGCTTCCGTTAAATTAATTCGTCTCATTCTTGAGAATTATTGCTTGGTTTTACACTTGTAAGGAGTATAATTTCTCAAGCTAGTAAAATCCCCAGGGACGGGATTCTAGGGAAGTATGCGAGCTCAAACCATAGATGTGAAGGAAGCGACGGGGAGAGTCCTGTGCTGCACTGTTTTTCGCGCGGGCGGAAAAAAATTGCTGGCAAAGGGCCACGTGATCAGCGAGGAAGACGCGCGCATGCTGGCGACCGAAGGCATGAGCGAAGTGTGGGTCACGGAGTTGGAAGAAGGTGAGGTTGGCGAGGACGAGGCTGTCATGCAGGTCGCGAGCGAAATCGGTTGCGGATCGCTCGAAATTCGTCTCGCTGCGGGAGGGAGAGCCAATTTATTTACTACCGAGCCGTGTTGCCTGCTGGTCGACGATGAGTTGCTCAAGCAGATTAACTGTACGGCCAGCGTCGTGATAGCCACGATGCTGAATTTCGCTTACGCCAAAGCCGGCCAGCGCGTGGCTACAGTCAAGAGCACTCCTTTTGCTGTCGCCAGCTCGCAACTGGAGGCTGTTGTATCCATCATCAAAGAACGAGGGCCAATTCTGCAGGCTCGGCCCATTCGCTCGCCGGCGCTCGGGGTCTTATACACCGACCCCGCCAGTGGAGAACGAGCCCGTCTATTATTCGAGAGTATTATGCGACAGCGATTGGAGCGATTAGGAACCAGCACGGCGTTCGTGCTCGCTTCGCTCGAAGATGAGGGCACGGTCGCGAAGTCGTTGCAGCATCTGCTGCGCGCCAAGCCCACTGCTGTTTTGATTGCATCCACTACCGCGCCGGCCGGTCCCGACGATGTGGTGGGGCGAGCAATGTTACATGCCGGCTGCCACTTCGAACGTTTCCTGGCCCCGGTAGAGCCCGGTAATCTTTTGCTGCTGGGCTATAAGGACGAAATCCCCATCCTCTCAGCTCCCGGCTGCTTTCGTTCGGCAAAGCCGAATGTGGTAGATTGGGTGCTTCCCCCGATGTTGGCCCGATATCGTGTATCAGGTTGGGAGATCGCCTGCCTTGGGCATGGCGGCTTGCTAGCCTAGTTAGCTCCTCCACTACCACGGGCGGTAGCCTCCGAGCCGCCTGTGGGTGCTCCTCAGCCGGGCGCCCGACCAGTGCCCGGCTCTTTTTTGGGGCGTGGGTTGTAGGTGGTGGGAGGTGGGAAAGAAAATGGGACCTTCGAGCGTTAGCAACTTGAGGATCTGGAATGAGGGGATGTTGATCGTTAGGTATTGCTACGCTCTAACAACCCACTGGCCGAAGTCCGAACTCTTCGGGCCCACAGGGCAGACCCGGCGGGCGGCAGTGTCTATACCTTGCAATCTGGCTGAAGGTCGAGGACGGGGAACAAGGGCCGAGATGGCGCGATTTGCTCAGATCGCGCTGGGGTCTCTGTACGAATTGGATACTTTGCTGCAGATCGCCGCCGAGCTTAAAATCGCCGATCCCACCGCGATTAGGCCCGTGCATGAACGGCTGTCGCTCTTGGCACGCCAGATCTCAAGCTTCATTCAAAAAAGCAGGAGCGCCGCCTAGGTTTTACCACCCACCTCCTACACCCCACCTCCTGCTACGCTGAAAAGCGTAGCAGAATGCGAATCCGTTCCGTTCAGGCGCACTTACTCTCTTATCCCTTGCCCGACCCGTTGAAGGTTACCTATCATGGCGGCGAGCGGACGATCGTCAAACGCGACACGATGCTCATCCGCGTCGAGGCTGACAATGGATTGATTGGTTATGGTCCGGCGCCGGGAAACGAGCCAGCCAAAGATGCTATCGATCGCGTGATCGCCCCGTTTCTGGCCGGCCGAACCTTGGCGGATCCCGACGCGCTGCGGGTGCAATTCGTCGAAGAAACTGGCCGCGAACCAGGACTTCAAAAGCTATACTGCGCAGTCGAGATCGCGCTTTACGATCTGGTTGGCAAAGAACAATCTCTTCCCGTCTCGGAATTGCTGCGAGGCCGGGTGCGCGATCGCATTCGGCTCTACGGCAGCGCCGGCATGCAAACGACGCCTGAAAAACATGCCGAGGAGGCGCACGCTATTTCACAACTTGGATTTCGCGCGTACAAAATGCACTCCGGGATGGGGCCGGAGCAGGATCTCGAGACCGTCCGCCGAATGCGCGAGGCCGTCGGACCGGACTTCGATCTCATCGTTGACGCCCACGCTTGGTGGCAGATCGGCGATTTGAATTACCTCGAAGCCACTATCGACAAATTGGCTGAGCAACTGGGCGATTACAACATCGCCTGGCTGGAGGAGCCGCTTCCCCCCGACCACCACGAAGGGTACCGCCGCCTCAAGGAACTGGACTTAGTCGCGCTGGCGAGTGGCGTACATGAGCCCGACGAACCGAGCTTTTTGGATCTCATCTTCGCGGGAGTCGACTATTTGCAATTAGACCTGGTCTCCCAAGGAGGCTATGCCACCGCGCGCCGCATGCTGGGGGAAGTCTCGCGAGCGGGATTGAAGTTTGCATTCCACAACTGGGGAACGGCTTTAGAGGTGATCGCCGCCGCGCACCTGGGAGTCTGCTGGCCCGATCAGGTTGTCGAATGGCTGGAGTACCCTTGCTATTCCACGCTATCGCGGGCCGGCATGTATCCCTATCCGCTGGCCGCGGAAGTGTTGAAGGAACCACTGCAACTCGACCACGGAGATCTGATCCTCCCGAAGGGTCCGGGGCTGGGCGTTGAGGTGGATGAAGGTATTATCGAGCGTTATCCGTGGATTCCCGGGCCTTGGTCCGTCATTCGCACCGATTCAAAGCCTTCTGGCTCGATGGGTTCGCGCGGCGCTAATCGCCAGGCATCGTAATGAATGGGACCGGATTGCTCGCCGGCGGCGCAGCAGCGGTTTGCGCATCAGCGGGGGTCTTGGCGTATGCAGTACGAGCCCCGTCGTCTTCTATTTTGGCGCCCTCGGTATACAAGGGCACAGACGCGCGGCCCGCAATCGCACTCACCTTTGACGACGGACCGAGCGAGTCCACTCCGGAGGTGCTTGAGATCCTAGGCCGTCACGGTGTGCCGGCCACTTTCTTTCAGTGCGGGGTGAACGTCCGGCGTCTGCCCCAGGTTTCGCGCGAAGTGGCTGCCCGGGGGCACGAAATCGGCAACCACACCGATACCCATCCGAAACTGTATTTTCAATCGGCCCCATTCATCTACGGTGAACTGGCCCGCGCGCAAGAGACCATCGAGCAAACCACCGGAGTCCGGCCACGGCTGTTCCGGGCGCCCTACGGCGCGCGTTGGTTCGGATTGCGTCCGGCCCAGCAGCGGCTCGGTCTCTTAGGGGTAATGTGGACCACGCTCGCACTCGACTGGAAATGGCCCGAGCAGCGGGTAATTCCACGCCTTCTGAACGGGTGCAGGAATGGCGCAATTTTTTGCCTGCATGATGGCCGAAGACTTGAAACGAGACCGGATATCCGCGCCGCCCTGGGAGCTTTGCGCGCAGTTCTGCCAAAATTAATGGAGCAAGGTTTTCATTTCGAAAAGGTGACCGACATCCTATGTCCCACGCGGAACTGACCGAGCGCGTCAGAGGAATCATTGCCACGGCCCAGCATCTTCCCCAAGAGAAGGTCACGGCCGACAGTACCTTCGAGGAACTAGGCATTGACTCGTTGGATGGGATCAACATTCTTTTCGCGGTCGAAAACGAGTTCAACATAAATATTCCCGACGACGCCGCGCAGAGTATCCGATCGGTGCGCGACGTCGTGGATGGAATCTCCAAGTTGATTGAAAGCGGCCAGGGAGGAGCAGCGGCCCTACGGGCCTGACATGCAGCATCGCGTGGTGGTGACGGGCGCCGGCGTCCTCTCCGCGCTGGGGCATAACTGTGGCGAATTCTGGCAGGCTCTCGCGGCCGGCCGGCCGGGTATCGGTCCCCTTCAGACTGTCGAGCGCGGCCAGCTTCGGTTTCAAAATGGCGCGGAAGTTCAGGGTTTCGATCCGGCGCAACATTTCGAAGAGAAAGAAATCGGGCTGCTCGACCGGTTTGCGCAGTTCGGCGTTGTGGCTGCGCGGGAGGCCATTGCCCAGGCGGGCATCGAATGGAATGACGAGCTCCGTGAAGGCACGGCGATTGTCACTGGCAGTTGCGTTGGCGGCCAAAGCACCGAAGACGAAGGATTCGTAAATCTTTATCGCAATAATCTCCCGCGCGTGAATCCCTTGACCATTCCGCGCACGATGGAGAACGCCGCCGCCAGCCGGATTTCGCTCGAAACGGGGGTGGTTGGCCCCACCTACACTGTCTCCACCGCTTGCTCATCGGCCAATCACGCCATCGGGCAGGCATTCTGGATGGTGCGCAGCGGTATGGCGCGCATGGCGATCGCGGGTGGAAGCGAGGCGGTGTTCAGCTTCGGTTTCTTGAAAGCCTGGGAGGCGATGCGTGTGGTCTCGCCCGACACCTGCCGGCCATTTTCCAAAGACCGGCATGGGTTGATCCTGGGCGAGGGTGGGGCAATGCTGCTGCTGGAGCCGCTTGAAGCTGCGCGGGCACGGGGCGCGAAGATTTATGGCGAAGTCGCAGGCTTCGGAATGTCCTCGGACGCTTACCACATTACTCAACCTTCGCCCGACGGCGCCGCCCGAGCCATGCGAGCTGCCCTAGGTGATGCCGCGCTTCAGCCGGAAGACATCGGGTACATCAACGCACACGGTACTGCGACGCAAGCCAATGATGCCACCGAAACGGCCGCCATCCGCAAGGTATTTGGCACGCATGCCGATCGCCTGGCCGTCAGTTCCACCAAATCGATGCACGGGCACACGCTGGGCGCGGCCGGCGCGATCGAAGCGGTGGCGACGTTGCTTTCTTTGTGCAACGGCATGTTGCCGCCAACCGCGAACTTCTCCGAGCCCGATCCGGCCTGCGATCTGGATGTGATCCCCAATCAAGCTCGCCGGCTTGAGGTGGAGTGCGCCCTTTCGAACTCATTCGCTTTCGGTGGATTGAACGCGGTTCTCGCCTTCCGGAAATGCCCACTCTGACCGTAACCAGCAACCCGAAACCAACCAGCTATCATAGGTGTTGGGTGATATGGTCATTGCCTCCCCGGAAACTCGCCTTCGCACGCGTGTCTTTGCGCTGGTCACAATTCTGGTTTCGCTGGCGGGCCTGGGATGGGCGCTGCACGGTGTAAGTTGGAGCGAGTTAGGGGAAGAGATTCGCGAGCTGGACTGGCGCTGGATTGCCGTCGGCGCTTTGGCCGACCTGGCAGCTTATGTAATTCAGGCTTGGCGCTGGAGCCTGTTGCTGCGTCCCCTCGGACCGGTGTCGGTGTGGAGCGCAACGCGGGCGATCTTTGTCGGCTTGTTCGCCAATGAAGTGCTGCCGCTGCGCGGCGGCGAGCTGATTCGCTGCTTCCTGATCACACGTTGGAGCGAAATTCCAATTTCGGTGACCCTGGCTTCAGCGGTGATCGAGCGCATCTTCGATGGCCTATTGCTGATCGCAGGCCTGTTCTTCTCGTTCCGGTACCTACAGCACTTCCCTCTCAATCATGGCCAGGCGCGCGCGCTTGGATTGCTGACCGATGGCGCTATTTTCCTCGGAATATTTATTCTGGTCTGTGGCGCGGTGCTGGCGGTCGCGATGTACTGGCGCGAACAGGCGCTCGAGGTGATACTTGATTCGCGCATGTTCGGCTGGGCGCATGTCTTCATCGAGGATCTGCACCGCATCGGCCACTCGCGCTATCTTTACTGGTCCGCCCTCGTCAGCGTCCCCCACCTGTTGATGCAGGTGGTTCCAATCTACGCCGTAATGCAGGCCTATGGATTAGATGAGGCTTCCTGGAAGGGGGCTGCCGCGTTGATGATTCTGCTGCGGCTGGGCTCGGTAGCGCCGCAAGCGCCCGGCAATGTGGGCCTCTTCCAGGTCCTGTCTACCTTGGGACTTACTCTGTTTGGCGTCCAGCAGGCCATGGCCCGCCGCTTCACGCTAATTCTGTGGGGTATGGTCACCTTGCCGCTGCTAATCGTTGGGTTCTTCGCCCTGGTTGCCACCGGCGCCAAAATGGGCGAGATCCACCGCGAGGCGCGGGCCCACATGCGAGCGCGCCAGGACGAGTTGGCCAGGCCCTAGCAAGGCCCCCCAAGAAATCCTCCGTCCATCCGATAAGACAACTCAGGACCAATTCGAGGCTAGTTTGCAAAGAAGCGGACAGCCCTGCGCCCAACCTTGGAATGTCGATGATTTCTCTTAGACCTTACCTCTTCGGCGACAAGAGCAAGGATGCCGATGTAGAGTACCGGCGAATTATCGGTCTGTTCCTGCAAGGGATCGCTTTGCATGCCGTAGAGGGAAACGAAAGCGATTATGGACCCTTTCGAACGGACATCGACGAACTTGCCAAGCAAATAACCCCCGATACGCCGATGTCCCAAGTGTTGGTGGTGGTCGGAGGAGCCTTGCGCGTCATGGAGGAATTTAACCGCCGAACCAGCAAGGTGATCCAGCGGCAGAATCACGAGCTGCAGAACATGGTCTCGATGCTGACTCAAACCGTGATTAGCATTGGATCCAGCGGCGAAGCTTCGGTCAACAAACTGCAGGACATCGAAAAATCCATCGAACACGCGCGCGTGGTGGACGACATGCAGCTCCTTAAGCTGCGCCTGGGAGAATGCCTGGAAGCGGTGCGGGAGGAAGCCCTGCGCCAGAAAACCGACGGCCAAAGCACGCTTGACACGCTCAAAAAGGAGCTGGATACTTCCCGGGATCGAGTGAGATCCGTTGCCGCCGGGGCAGAGTTGGATGCGGCCACCGGACTGCCCGGTAAGAAGGTGGCCATCAAGGCAATACAAACCGCGGTGGCGTCGCCACACAATAAATTTCTGGCGATAGCCGTGGTCGGCCGGATGCAGGCTGTAAACGCGCGCTTCGGAAATGTCATTGGGGACCAGGTCCTGGCGACGTTCGCAGAGCATTTCAAAAAGCATTTGTTGGCCGATCGCGTCTTCCGCTGGCAGGGGCCTGCGATGATTGCAGTGCTGGAACGAGAGGGACGCCTCGACAAAGTTTGCGCCGAGATTCGCGCCTTTGCGGACGCCAAGTTGGAGAAGACCGTCGAAGTGGGCGCCCGAACGGTCATGCTTCCTATTTCAGCTAATTGGACGATATTCCCAGTGTCGCCTCCCGTAGAAGCGTTACTTAAGAAGCTGGATGCCTTCACGGCCGCGCAAATTTGACGGCCCCCATCAGCACCGGCGCTCGGTGCCGGAGTAACGCCGGTCTCGCGGTCCTCGATGCAGCGGAGGCTTCGCAGTGCTTTAATTATGGTTAGGGGAGTATAAGCGGGTGCTACACTGGCTCCAGGTTTAAGTCTATGAGAATACTCATCGTTGAGGACGAGAAGCGTATTCAGGATTTCCTCTCGCGCGGTCTGGAGAGCGCTGGATACGCAGTGGACGTCGCCGGCGACGGTAATACCGCCCTGGAATTGGTTCACGCCACCGAGTATGACCTCATCATTCTGGACCTGATGCTGCCCGACACCGACGGACTCAGCGTATTAGAGAAGATCCGCAATCGAAAATCGAGCCCTCCGGTTCTAATCCTAAGCGCGCGCGACGCGGTGGACGATCGCGTGAAAGGCCTGGAACTGGGCGCGGACGACTATCTCACCAAACCGTTTGCCTTTGTCGAGCTGCTGGCGCGTGTTCGCGCTCTGTTGCGGCGAGGCCAGCCTACGCCCGAGCGCTTGCAGGTAAGTGACCTGGTGTTGGATTGCATCCGCCGCAAAGTCACTCGCGGCAACGAGAACATCGAGCTGGCGCCTAAGGAATTCAGCATCCTGGAATATCTGATGCGGAATCGCGGGCGGCCGCTGAGCCGCACCATGATTGTCGAGCATGTCTGGGACATGGACTACGACGGCCTCACCAATATCGTCGACGTGTACATCCGTCACCTGCGCAGCAAGATCGACGACAAGTTTCCGGTCAAGATGATCCACACCGTGCGCGGCATCGGGTACATGCTGGATGCGCCGGAGCGGGCGGAAAAACCTGTCGAGAAGCAGGTCGAGCAATCGTCATGAGCCCTTTCGGCAAGGCTTTGCGATTCACGCGCGGGCTGCGCTTCCGACTGGCCGTCAGCTACGTATTCTTTTTCACTATCCTGCTGGTATTGCTGGGCATCGTTTTCCATCAGACTTTGAGCACGACGTTTCAATCGCAAATGCAAGGGATCCTCGAGGAGGAATGGGGCGCGGCCAAAGGATATCTGCGCACCGGCCCTACCGGCCCCGATTGGTTTCACGACCCCATGGATCCAGACGAATCTTTCACGGTGGAGCGGCTGCGCCGGGTCTATATGCTGGCGGACACGCAGGGCCACCCTTTGGAATGGTCGTCGATTTACAAATCCATGGGAATCGATTCACCTAGCGAGATTCAAGCCATCCTGCGATCCGGCAAACCCGCCACGCGCATCCTGAAGGACGACAAGGGCGTCCCCTACATGATCCGCTCGGGCCTCATGATCGATGAGCGCGGCAACAAGTATTACCTCGCGATCGGCCGCGCGATCGACCAAAACAACAAGGTCATCCGGGATTTCACGTTGAACTACCTGATCCTGGTGCCGATCGTCATCTTCTTGAGCGGCTTGCTGGGATGGTTCCTGGCCGGGAGGGCGCTCGATCCGGTCAACTCCGTCGCTGAAACAGCGCAGCGCATCACGCACTCCAATCTCGATATGCAGATTCCCGTGCGACACGCTGGCGACGAGCTGGATCGTTTGATCGAAGCTTTCAATCACATGATGACGCGCCTGGATTGCTCCTTCGAGCAGATCCGCCAGTTTTCCACCGACGTTTCGCACGAGCTACGCACACCCCTGACAGTGGTTCGCGGCCAGCTCGAAGTCGCGCTGTTCACTGCACAGAATGTCGACCAGTATCGCGAGGCCATGGCCGAAGCCCTGGAAGGCGTGGACCGGCTCTCGAATATCGTTCGCGCGCTGCTCATGCTGTCGCAGGCCGAGACCGGCCAGCTAGTGCTGCAGAGGACGCAGCTCGATCTCGCCGAACTGGCGCGCGATTTGGTGGATCAACACCAGATCCCGGCTGAGGCTGAAGGTGTCCGTCTGTCAGCAGAGTTGCCCGAACCCTGCCCGATTTATGCCGACCGAACTCAGATTGAACGCATGCTGTCGAATCTGTTGGGCAATGCCATCAAATACACGCCTTCGGGTGGCGAAGTTAAAGTGAGGCTCCATTGCCAGGACGATCACGTAAGACTGATCGTCGAAGATACCGGCGTCGGAATCGCGCCCGATCATTTGCCGCACATCTTCGATCGCTTCTATCGCGTGCCGTCGGCCGATCCCGAGAAGGGTCTCGGCCTGGGGTTGAGCTTTGTGGCTTGGATTGTCAAGGCGCATGGAGGAACGGTGGATGTCGAAAGTGAGCTACAGAAGGGAACGCGCTTCATTGTAACTTTACCTGCTGAGCAGTTTGCGGCCGCCCCCGTGGAGTCTCCGGCGGTCCCCATGCCCCAGCAGGTACACTGAAACTGCGATGGCAAACTTCGAAATTCAGAACCGGGAAAAAGAGGGCATAACGATTCTCGATTTGAAGGGCAGACTGGCGGTTGGCGAGGGCTGCACTCTGCTGCGGGAGAAAGTGGATCAAGAGCTCACCGATGGCCGCGGCAAGGTGATCCTCAATTTAAAACACGTCGATTACATCGACAGCACCGGGCTGGGTACCATGGTGATTTGCTTTACGCGGCTGCAAAAAGCCGGAGGAGCGTTAAAGTTGGTGAACCTCAATCGCAGGAACATCGAGCTGCTGTTACTCACCAAACTTTCGACAGTAATGCAGATCTTTGGCGACGAGCAGGAGTCGGTAAACAGCTTCTTCCCTGAGCGCGAGATCAAGCACTTCGACATCCTCGACTTTATACAGCAGCAAAAAGAGAGCGAGCAGACCAACTGACATGTGGTGCAAAAAGAAAGTGGCTATGCTCGAAGCCGGTGTGCGTGCGCCGTCGTTTGAGTTGAAGAGCCTGAGCGGCGGAAAGCAATCGCTCGAAGACATCCTGGGAAAAGGACCGGCGTTGCTGGCGTTTTACAAAGTCAGTTGTCCGGTTTGCCAACTCGCTGCCCCATATCTCGAGCGGCTGGCTGCCGGCTCAGGGCTGCAAGTTGTCGGGATCTCGCAGGATGACGACAGTGCCACCAAAGGTTTCAACCAGCGCTTTGGCGTAACGTTTCCCACCTTGCTCGATCAATCCAAGGAAAACTATCCGGCCAGCAACGCTTACGGCATCGCCTCGGTGCCGTCGCTCTTTCTGGTGGAGAAGGACGGCGGGATTGCACGCGCCTTCAGCGGCTTTTCGAAACGGGATTTCGAAGCGGTGGGCCAGCTGGCCGGCGTGAAGCCGTTCCTGCCGGAGGATAATGTGCCCGAATGGAAAGCTGGTTGAGGCTCTAAGAATTAAGGTCCGGTCGGGACCTGCGATAATAAAAGCACAGAATGGCTTCCAAAATAACTGAAGCGTTTGAGTCCGCGGCAGCTATCGCCAAAGGCATGAGCATCACCTTCGGGGAGATGTTGAATCCCACCATCACCGAAGACTATCCGGACTCGCCCCCCAAATTTCAGGAACGATATCGCGGAGCGCACGTCCTGCAGCGCGACGAGAACGGCTTGGAAAAATGCGTGGCCTGCTTCCTGTGCGCGGCCGCCTGCCCGGCCGACTGTATCTATATCGAAGCGGCTGAGAATACGGACACTCTTCGGATCTCTGGCGGCGAACGATACGCCAAGGTTTACAACATCGACTATACGCGCTGCATCTTCTGCGGCTACTGCGTGGAGGCTTGCCCGACCGATGCCATCACGCACGGCCACGGCTTCGAAATCTCCAGCTACAACACCTCTACGCTGATTATCCGCAAGGAGCAGATGCTGGCCCCGATCCCGGAGGGCGCGCATTTCCCGCTAAAGGCCGATATCGAAGAAGCCCCGGACGGGCATTAGCGATATTTCTCAGTCCAGTCCACGCCCTGTGGACCCTGGGGAGACGAAGGCACGCTCCAAGTACCCGCCTTCACGCCCATTGAAACCCATTGGTCCTCTGTATTGGCCGAACATGTTATCCAGTATTTGCCTGCCAACGCGGGTTTGAACGTGAGCGGCAGGGTCACTTGGATTTTTCCACTATCGATGCTGGCCGAAACGTTGGATAACTCAACGTGGCAATCCTCATTTTCTAGTTGCGCTTGGCTCCCGATCTTTCCGGTCAACTCGAAGACTCGATGTTTAGGACTTCGGTCGATCTCGGCTGTCGTGTTCTTCAACGCAAGTTGTCGATTGCGCAGGTCGATTTCGACAAAACACCAGAGGGATTGTCCTATACCGATTTCAAGTCCAACTTTCTTGATATGGTCCACTCCATCAGAGCGCGTGGCCGTCAAACGAAAAGTCTGTTGCGTGCCGCTGCCAGAAGAAGGCTCCACGACATAGTGCATTTGGGGAACTGGAATCACCGGATGTTGCTCAAGCAAGGCCTTATGAATGGCTGCCTTGTCCGGCGTCCATCCTTCCGGACCTTCCTCCGCATAAGCCGCTGTGGTGAAGGTATCCTCACGGTAGACGGGGTTGAATGCAATCTCATAGAGTTCCCCATCCACATCTGTTGGAGTGAGAATTCCATTAATAAGCTCATAGTGCGAAAGTACATACCTGTGGCCGCCGCTCGGATCGTTCCGAAGTGCGAAGCCACGATAGTCGATGATCGCCGCTGGCAAGTGCGTTCGGCGGTTGAGATAAAAGTCCGCTCGCGCCCCATCCGCCATCGTTTGGATTGCATCCACGTTGCGCGGGATCCCCAGCCCTTTCAGAACACGAATAGGTTGGGGCTTAAGCCAGTCAGTCTGGTTCAAGTAGATGAGCTGAATCCGACGCAGGAAGTCTAGTCCTCTCCCATTGGGGTTTGCCGGGTCCATGTACGTCAGGTCATAACGCCGAAAATAATGTACATTCTGTTTGAAATTGGACACATCCGGCCAGAATCCAAAAATACGGGAGTCATACCACTCCCAGAATCGGTCGGGAAGACCGTACAAAGTATCCCAACGGGCTTTACCGTCACGAAACGTTATGCTTCGATAACGCGGCACTTCCCGCTGAAGCACGGTGTGAACGTTGCGGATGCGTTCGCGGCCGCCCTTTGCGGAGATCATCTGCTCCCATAGGCGCTGCGCTATTTCCTCTTTTTCGAGAAGCTGATCACTTAGTAGCGACGGCGCATTGAACAGCAGCAAGAAAAACGCCGTTCGACAACGCATTGCTTATATGATAAGCGGCGGGGATCGCAATAAACCACGCGGCCTTCTCACCGATATTTGGCAATCAAGTGCCGACTGTGAGCGTCGACATCCGCCTTCTTGAGAACACTTCTAAGCGAACGTAGGACCGGGGCATCCTGCGCGACGGCTCGCGATGGCTTAACAACTGCGTCCAAGTACGCCTCTACCATCTGAGAAATGGATAAGCCGTGTTTCCTTGCGTACCGTTTCGAGCGCAGAACAACACCATCGTCGATGCTTAAAGTAAGCTTGGCCATCGTCCGCGTCACTTCCTCTCCGGCAGCGCAAACACGTACAGCGCGTTCCCGTTCCCCGGATTATGAATATCCGAAATGATCGTCCCCGGCACCACACGCGGACTCCCGCCGCCCATGCCTGTCGACATCGCAATGTATTCTCGTCCGCCTACGCTGAACGCGACTGGAAAGCCCTGGACCGAAGTCGGGAGCCGCGTTTGCCACAACACCGCGCCGGTCTTCACATCCACCGCGCGGAACATGCGATCCAGGTCGCCCACGAACGCGATGCCACCGGCGGTCGAAAGCACGGCCGTCAGAAAAGGCGCGCGCTGTTCGATCTTCCACACCTCCTTCATGGTCTTGACGTCGTACGCCGCCAGTTTCCCTACCTTGCCATCTGTCCCCGGCATCTCGAAAAAGCGCCGGTTGGCCGACGTCCCGCCCGATCCCTCTTTCGGCTCCGTCTTGCGGCCATACATCTCCATGCAGCTCTGGCTCAGCGGAATGATGAGCTGGCCGGTGGGCGGATGATAGCTCATGGCCTGCCAGTTGTGGCCGCCCTCTGTCGACGGACATGCCTGCACCCACTCTTCGGGCCGCTGCTCGACGATCTCGTTGCGGTAATGGACCTCTCCGGTCTTCTTGTCGATATTGTCGAACACATTTTGGAAAACAGTCTCTTTGTAGTCCAGAAACTTACCCGTCTTACGATCCAGCTTCCACAAGACGCCGGCCTTGCCAACGCTGAAAACCAGGTTCTGGCCGCCGGAGTCGACCAACACGCGTTCGAACACTTCATCCAAATCGAGCGACTCGCCCGGGACATGCTGGAAATACCACGCCAGCGACCCATCGTCCGGCCGCAACGCCACCGTCGACGTGGTATAGAGCGCCTGGTCGTTGGTGCCGCGAATCGCGCGCATCCAAGGCTTGGCCTGCGCGACGCCCCAGTAAGTCAAGTTGAGATCCGGATCGTAGCTGCCTGTGATCCACGTATCGCCGCCCGCGCGCAAGAGGTTCGGAAGCTTGCCCCAGGTGTCGCCGCCCGGCATACCCTCCCGTGCCACGGTCTCGAATTTCCAGAGCTGCTTGCCGCTCTGCGCGTCATAGGCGCTGATGTAGCAACCGGTCTCTTTGTAGCGATCGCAGCCACCCATCCCCTGAACCACCTTGCCCTGAATGACCAGCGGTCCGCTGGTGTTGCCGTAGCCTTTGGAGGGATCGGCTATTCGGGTCTCCCACGCCACTTTCCCAGTGCGCGCGTCGAGAGCGACCAAACGCGCATCAGTCGCAGCCAGGTAGATCTTGTCCTGGTAAATCGCCAGGCTCCTGATCGCGCCCTGTCCATTTGAAAGAGCCGGCCCCAGGTGATTCTCCCAAATCAGTTCGCCAGTTCGCGCGTCCAACGCCTGCACGACGTTGCCAACATTGGCCAGATACATGACGCCGTTGTGGACCAGGGGCGTGGGTTCGTTCGATCCGGCGCCGTCGTTCATGGCCCACGACCACACCAGTTGCAGCTCCTTCACATTGGACGCATTGATCTCGGTCAGCGGACTGTAGCTCCAAGCTTTGTAATTGCGGCGGATCATGAGCCAATCCCCAGAATCGGGATCGCGCAACATAGCGTCGGTGACAGGGACGTAGTTCTTCACTTCACCTGTGACGGTGATGCCTCTCGGTCCACCAACTGGCCCGCTGGAAACGCGGCCGCCCGGTTCCAGCGCGATGGCCGGACTGCCAGTGGCGACTGAGCGAACCGGAAAGGTCGCTGCGGCCGTCAATGCTTGATTGCCGGAAGTCGCGCCGTTCGCCGCCAGAATGAAAGCGCTCAGGTTCACGGCGTTTTCCTCGCTGAGCCCACCCGAGTTACCCGGCGGCATGCTGGCCTGGATATAAGTGACGAGTTCCCGCGCCGTGCGATTTCCCCAGGAAGACATGAAATTCGAGCCTGAGAGCTGCGGCGCTTCGTTGCCGCCCAAGTCCGGCGCGTGGCAACTGGAGCAGCGGGTTTGGTAGACGGTACGCCCGGCCTCGGCTTGCTGCAAGGTTTGGCTGGACAGTAAACCGCCGCTGGCGATCGTCAACAGCAAAATGTTTTTCATCACAGGCGCCTCCTCACTTCAACAGCCAGCCCCAAAGGTTTCCTTGCGGAGCCTTCTCGCTGTCGATCTGGACATACCACTTGCCTTTCTTGAAGCTGTCAATTTGCTCGGCGGTCAAATCGAACGAGCCCGAGATATTTCCGCTGGTTGCCTTTGAGACGGTCAGGTTCAAAATCACCCCGCCCCGCACGCCGGCCGCGCTTCCCTGATGCACCTGCGCTTCAGTCGCAGGACTGCGGAGCCCGTCGAATGTTCCATCGATCGTTAGCTTGGTTCCGGTCAGCGTGGCCGACACGGAGCCTGCGCCGGCTACGTTCGCCTTCATGGCCGCATCCAGCGCCACGGGCGCCAGCCGCGTCTTGAATGTCATGTTGCTCTGCGCCATCACGCAAACAGCGCACAACGTTAACGCGACGATCTTCTTCCCAAAGCCCATCGGATTAGTATATCCGTGTCTATTAGCGGGTATCGGCAACTTCAACGAGATGCTTGCGGTCGGCTTCCGACATTCCGGCGTTTTTGTGGATGTCGTCGCGCGCCTGCAGCTTGCGACGGTAGCGCCCGAAATATTCCGGGATATCGCCACCGTATTGGAAGCTGTACATGATGTCGTCGAACGCGGCGGTATGCGGAAGGCCCAGCGCGTGGCCTGCTTCGTGAAGGCACGTCAGATAGACGATGGCATCGCGCAGCAGCTGGTCGTCGCCGGTGCGAAACGGGGCAGGCCGCACATACACCTCCGCGCCACGCTGGCCATCGACGAGCACCGGCCGGGCTTCGCCATAGAGCCCCTGCTCAGCGGTCGCCCAGAATATGCGGATCCGGGCGTGCCGTGGATCGCTTGCGCGACTAACCTCGATCGCCCCCGCCGATGCCTTTTGCCAAGCCTCCAGCGCCCATGCCGCCAGTTCCGGATCGTTGGGCTGGCAGCCCGATTCGGGGTGCGAACACGATTCCACCCAATACGAATATTTCTGCGAAGCGGCGGCCTGCGAGCAGGCTACATAACCGAGCAGCAAGCCAAGAACTAGGTAGCAGTGAGACTTCACCGCCGTTCGGCCAATCTCTCTTCGGCGAGCATTCGCACTTGCGCCTCGAGTTGTTCGATGCGCCTCGTCAGCTCGTCGATCAGTTGACCTTCAGGATCAGGCAGGTTTCCGTGCTCGAGATTGTCGCCAGAGTCCACGCGCGACCGAACTACACGGGCCGGGACGCCTACCACGGTCGAGTGATCCGGTACCGAATGAATCACGACCGATCCTGCGCCAACCTTGGTGTCGTGGCCAACCATAATGTTGCCGAGAATCTTCGCCCCCGTACCGATCACGACATTGTTGCCGATGGTGGGGTGGCGCTTGCCTCTCTCCTTGCCGGTTCCGCCAAGCGTCACGCCTTGATACATGAGTACGTCGTCGCCGATCTCGGTGGTCTCGCCGATCACTACGCCCATGCCATGATCGATAAAACACCGTCGTCCGATGGTCGCGCCCGGATGGATCTCGATACCGGTCAAGGCCCGGTTGATTTGCGACAAAATCCGTGCCAGCAGCGTAAAGCCCGCCTGGTGCATCCGGTGCGCGGTCTTATGCAGCAGGATGGCGTGGAAGCCCGGGTAACAGAAGAAGATTTCGAGCGCGCTTTTGGCGGCGGGATCACCACGGAAAACGGTATCAATCTGCTCCCGGATCGCTCGGAACATGGTGCTTAGATCGATTATCTCACCCGCCCGAAAGATTCAGGAAACAGGCTGTATGGACGCGATAAGTTTCTCAAACGCGGGTTGACTCTGGGCCACCGTTTTCGCCGGACCCGTAAACTTAAAGAATACCGAGCCTTGCGGGCCTTCTATGATCGCGCCCAGCAACCGGTAATTGAGTTTTGGCGGCTGCCCAGCCTTCGCCATGGGACCTCCCATGCCGGAATAGGCGCCCGAAACATCGACCGTGGTGACCTTCAGGCCATGGACAGTCCGCTGGTCTCGCTTGGCCGGTTCTTTCGATTGAAACTGGCCAATCCAGCGGTCCAGATTGGCCTGGACGCTTCCGCCTTGGCCTGGTCCGAAATAGTACACTCCGCATTCCGCCGGATCGGAATCGCCGGCGGCGGCCGGAATCGTGTAAGTGGCCAGCCGCATTGGCCGCTCGGCTTCGGCTTTCCAATTGGACGGAGCGGTCCACTTGATGCCGGCGCCGGTATCGGCCGCCAGCCACAATGCCATTAGAACGATCAAGGAGGCTATCCTGCGCAGCATGCAGCCAGTATGACACTGTCGGCCCTCAGCGTTACGATGAAGAAAAGTGGAACTCGCAATCGGCATCCAGGTCGAGCAACTGCCGGAAGGCATTTCCTTGGCTACCTCGGATGTCCTTCGCCACGGCCTCGGACCGGCACGATTCCATAATCGTGGTAGCTGGATAATCTCCCGTGGGTTCGTCGCACCGGCCAATCAGGATACGACCAACATGAACCTCGACTATGCTAGCTTGAAAGCTGGAATGCAACTTTCCTGTACCCTGAGAATGGGTTCTTTGACGATTTTGGTCCTCATGGGCGGCCTATGCATTGGCGCGCAAGCGCCAAACGGACCCGGCAAGGACGCGCCTGCCATCGAACTGAAGGGCATGCCGCCCAGAGTGGCAGCCACCGAGTACCAAGCGCAGGCGCCGGCCGGCAAAGTGACGATTGCAGGCGAGTTCCTGGGACACTCGGTGCCAACGCCAGAGGGAACCTACACGTCCGAAGACTATGTCGTGGTCGAAGCAGCAATCTTCGGGCCGCCGGATGCGCGGACTAAGCTCACGACCGGAGATTTCTCGCTACGCATCAACGGTAAGAAAGCACTTTCGAGCCAGCCTTACGAACTGGTTTTTCACTCACTCAAAGATCCCGAGTGGGAGCCGTCATCCAAGGACACAAAGTCGAAAACCAGTATGAATACCGGCGGTGGTCCAAATGACCCGGGTTCTGCGCCGCCACCGCCGCCGAAAATGCCTATAGAGATGAGGCGGGCCATGGAACAGCACGTTCAAAGGGTTTCGATGCTGGAAGGAGAACGGGCGCTTCCCCAAGCGGGACTCCTCTTCTTCGAATATAGGGGTAAGACTCAGAGCATTCGCTCGCTCGAGTTAATTTACAGCGGAGCCGGCGGAAACGCGAGCTTGGCGCTTCAGCACTAAACAATGCACTTCATTCGTCTGAGCTTGCTGGCATTTGGCTGGCTCGTCGCAGCCTTGTGCCAGCCAAGCGGCCCTGCCCCCGTTCTGGGCTACAAAGAGGCGCCGGATTGGCCGACCCTTCTCACCAATGCAGCCGGCACGCCCGCCGCCTGGAATTTCATTCAAGTCTCCGGGATTGCCATCGACGGACGCGGCCACGTCCTGCTGCTCCACCGCGGCGCTTTTCCATTTTTGGAATTCGAGAGCAACGGAAAGCTCGTGCGGTCCTGGGGCAGCGTGATATTCAGCGAGGGCAAGGTCGCCGCCATTGCTCAACATGATCGAGTGGCAGGCCGATCGGCTTACTCGGCGGTCTATGGGCCGGCCGGATGTGATTCCTGTGGTGCGCACTCGGTGCGGGTGGATCCTGAGCACAACATCTGGGTGGTCGACGCTCCCGGCCAGGTGATCTACAAAATGGATCCGCAGGGAAAGGTAATTATGCAGGTTGGGCAAGAGGGTGTTGCTGGGACAGGCCACAACAGCTTCAACCTTCCGACCGATGTAGCATTCGCATCGAATGGCGACTTCTTTGTGACGGACGGGTACGCCAACGCCCGGGTGGTGAAATTCTCGCATGACGGGAAATACCTGCTCGAATGGGGCACGCGAGGAACCGGTCCAGGCCAGTTTGAGCTCCCTCACAATGTGGCGGTGGACGCGCTTGGGAAAGTATATGTCACCGATCGAGAGAACCGGCGGATCGAAGTTTTTGATGCCAACGGGAAATTTCTGAGCCAGTGGCCGACCATCGAGGGGGTCTCCGGACTCTTCATGACCAAAGACCAGCACCTATGGGCCGGCGCCGTGCTGTTTAATTTAGACGGACACGTAATGGGTAGACTGCCGAATGGCAACGCTGCGTCCGGGCATGGCGTTGCCGTAAGCGATTCGGGAGACGTTTATCTTGCTCAGCTCAGCGGCAAGGTGCAAAAGTTCGTTAAACAATAACGGGTTTGCGAAACAATAACGGGTAGTGTTAGCGCCAGTGCCACTCGTCCCTCAGACGGCGTAGCTCCCGCACGTCTTCGTTCAACCGTTCGCGGGCACGGCCATCGATCCTGTCGACATGCGTGATATGTTCGATCTCCTCGATGGCCGCCTCCAGCCGGGGACGATCCAGACGGTTTCGGTCGAGATCCCTGCGAATGTCGGCGAGGTTGCGCTCGGCCGCGTTGAAATGGCCGCGATCGCCAGTTGCCCAACCTTCACGATGCTCGACACGACGCAGATCTTCCTGCGCTCGCTCGACGATCCGATGGGCACGAGGCCAATCACGCTCCTGAGCTCGAGCTGGAATCCATCCGGCGAGAAGTAATCCGGTGAGTGCGAAATACGACAGTATTTGGCTTCGCATGTATACGCTCCACCCCAGAGTATGACATCCCACAAACCGGTTTGTTTCAACGTTCTCTTACTGGATGTTCACCAGTACCGTATTCGAGACTTGCCCATCCACCGTTAGGACCACATTCGCATTCCCCGCCCCGCTCAGTGCGGCTGGGAGCGACACATTCACCTGATCCAGCCCAGGAAAACTCGGCTGCGCCCCGGCGTACTGTACCTGTACACTGACGCCATTGATGCTAACCTGCACGTTGGCGAGCGAAGACAGATTGCGAATCCCGGTGCCGTAAAGCGTCAGATACACGGTTCCACTGACTCCGACATTGATAGGCACCGCCGTGCAGCCAGACGCGCTGCACTGAAACACCGATACAGGCGTCTGTTGCTGAGGGTTCGCAGTGGGAACCTCGATCGCAGTTGCCGCGGCCACGCCCGTTCCCGTGCCACTCATACTAAACAGGGCCGGCGCAACATTCTCAATGAGGCTGGTAGCGTCTTGCGAATTGAATCCATTGCTCGCGGTGAACGTTGCCTCACCCGGCGCGGCTCCGCCCGGAATGACGAAGTTCACCTGGTTCGGCGACACGAAGCTGAGTGTGGCCGGAAGTTGCGCTCCTGAGGCGTCTGTTACTGACAGGGTTAAACCGCCCAGGGTGGTGGGTAGCGGCAAGGTGTTCGCCTGCGTGTTCCCGGAGGCGAGATTCGTTCCGTACAGCGTCGCTATAGAGCTCGGCGCGACTGCTGCAATCGGCGCGGCTGCTGACTCGACCGCGTCGGACGAGATCACACCGTAGTAGCGCCCCATCCAATACGGCAAAATGTAATCGATCCCGGGGCTCTCAACCGTACTGGTGCCGCCGCCGCTCAATTGAAATGGATCCCGCTGCCAAAGGAAGTCGGTCGGCGGCCGAAGCGGCACCGGAACCGGACTGCACGCTTCGCTGCCGCACACGCTCACGGTGTTGGTGACGTCGACGTGGGGATCGCGCACTGGCCGCACCAGCCATTCGTCTAGCAACATCCGTGCTTCGGCGTCGCGAGTGCTATTCGCTCCCTGGAGTGCGCTATCAATCATGTCGAAAAACGCATTCTGATGCGATGCGGTGTAGTTGCGAACAATCTTGTAGGCGCTCAGATAGGAACTGTCATGGTTGAGGCGCACCAAATTGTAAAACGTCATGAAGTCAAGGTTGAATTTAAAGTATGAGCTGTTGCTCGCGACGTCGACCTCTACGCCGACACTAATTGGCAGTGACAAGATTGGGGCCGATACCTGGATGCTGGGATTAACGTGGCGAGCGACCACTATCATCATTTGAAGCTCTTCCGGCCTCCACAAGAAGGTATTGCCGAGGTCGTTATTTGGCGTCCATTCGTGGCCGGCGACGAACCCGATCAGACGCGTCGCGAGAGCGCTTATATCGCTCTGCACAGTGGAGTCATTCACGAGATCAAAGGCGGCCCCCAGTCCGAAGAATGCCCCGACAACCTCATCGCGAGAAGTGTTGTCAACCCAAATCCAGGGCGGATTTTGGTTAATCGTGTTGGACGCTTCTTGGCTCGCGATCGACCCCGCGTAAGGTGAATTCGCCATCGCCATGCAGCGCGCTAGGCGATTGTTCCCCGTGACGTCGGTTAGCGCCTTGAGCCCGGCCAGTGCGGTCCGAACATTGTTGAGAGCGTCGGCGGACTGAGTCACCTTATAGCGAAATGCCTCGGCGGCCAAATACGCGCCCGTCCACAGGGCGGAATCCCCGCAATCGGTGTAGTAGATGATCTGGTTACTGCTTGAAGATGCATAGATTGGTTCCAGGATTGTCCCGAACGGCAGGAATCGGGCTTGAATTTTGGCTGAGATGGCGAGCGCATCGGCCTCCGACGCCGCTAGGGGAAAAGTAGTGGCGATGAAAAGAAACGGGATGCCCAATGTCCGCCAAGTAAACATACCAGGTTCTTTACTTTTTGTGGGACGTCTTTCCCGGAAATTGGTGACATTTTTCGCTAGGGGCAACCTTCTTACAACTACTTGGAGGCCCTTGCCAGGGCATGATATTCGCGGTTTGGAAGCATCCCAGTGGCTTGGGACATGCGATTAGTGAAGTTATACATGGCCGCGATTTCGATCACATCCCAAACTTCATACTCAGTTAATCCGAGACTCCGGAGATGCTGGAGGTCCGCTTCCAGGCAGTCCAGCGGAGCCTTGGTGAGGCGAACGGCGAAATCGAGAATAGCCGTGTGCTTGGCATTGAGGCCGGCGCGTTTGTAATCCAGCGTGATGCGGTCGGCGAGGATCGGGTCGCCTAGCGCCTCGCGCAATGCCGCTCCATGCGCCACCAGGCAATAGAGACAGCCGTTAGCCATAGAAACCGCCACAGCGATCATCTCTCGCTCGGCTGCGTTGAGGTTTTCGGTCGGCTCGTGCAGTTGCTTATAGTGCGAAAACCACGCAGAGAGACGCTCCGGACGAAAGCTGTAAACGCGGAACACGTTCGGCACGAAACCCAGCCGCTGGCGGGCTTTGGAAAAGAGGCCGCGTAAATTTTCGGGCAAGTCCGCTTCCGGCGGCACGGGAAACCAACTGATGCGCTCTTCCGATTTCGGCTCCATTTATTGGCGCTCGTCCATTACCTCGGTATCGAGCCTTTTATAGTAGCGCGGGTTGGCGTAGGGCTTCGCGAGCGTCTTCGGATCCGATCCCAACGAGCAGCAGAAGGCCGAGAATGGCGAACGCTCTGGCCATTGGCAAGCGTGCCGCGCGGATTGTGCGAGCGAACTTTTGTGACAGGAACAACACTTTGCTGTAACCGTGACTGCATCGGGATGTAAGCGAAACGAAATGGTCTCATGATAAGATCGCCCGAGGGGTTAATCATGATTCTCGCAAAACGTGCCGCGTTAGCCGTCTGCCTTCTTGTTTCAACTTCGCTTTTCGCGCAGTTTGAGACCTCCGAAGTTCTGGGTACCGTACACGATCCCTCAGGTGCGCCCGTCCCAAGTGCAAACGTGACCCTGACCAACCAGGACACGAACATTGAGATGAAGACGACCACCGACTCTAGCGGGAATTATGACTTCTTCAACGTCAAAGTCGGCCGCTACACTGTTGCCGTGGAAGCCAGCGGCTTTTCGAAGGCAAGCGCAACCGACATAACAATTACGGTCGGCACGCGGCAGCGCGTCGACTTGACCATGCAGGTCGGAGCGATAACCGAATCAGTGACTGTCACCGGAGCGGCTTCCGCGCTCGAAACCGACTCCAGCGAACATGGCCAGGTGATCAGCACGCAAGCCGTCGCGGAACTGCCTCTCAATGGCCGCAATTATGCAGAACTGGCCCTGTTATCTACCAACGCGGTGAAGTCTCCCATTGCGGTTTCGTTCTCGCCCAGTGGCACGCCACGCGAGGGCGCGTTTAACGTAAACGGCATGCGCAGCACCTACAACAATTTCTTGCTGGACGGCCTGGATAACAATGCCTATGGCACCAGCAACCAAGGCTATTCCGCCCAGGTGGTGCAGCCGTCTCCCGATGCCATCGCGGAGTTCAAAGTTATCACCAGCAACTACAGCGCCGAATATGGCCGGGTAGGCGGCGCAGTGGTGAACGCGGTCATGCGGTCGGGCACCAACCAATTTCATGGGACCGCCTACGAGTTCATCCGAAACACGGATTTGAACGCCGGTGGCTATGAGTTCAGCCAGCCTTTCGTGAAGCCGCCGCTACAGCGGAATCAGTTCGGCGCCACCATCGGCGGACCAATCATTAAGAACAAGCTATTCTTCTTTGGCGACTACGAAGGCTACCGGCAATTGCAGCATTATCCGAACTTCGACTCGCTCCCGAATGCTAACGACCGGGCGGGAATTTTGCCTGTTACGGTGGTCAATCCCCTCACCGGAGTTGTCTACCCGGCGAACACGCAAATTCCCATTGCGTCGCTCAATCCCTTCGCTGCAGCGGTCCTGAACGGCCTCCCGCCCAACACCGGACCGGGGCGGGCGAGCGATTATCAGGCGAATCTTCTGATTCGCGACTATGGCGATAAGTACGACGCCAAGGTCGACGGCCAGATCAACGACCGCATGACGGCCTTCCTGCGTTTCAGCCAGCGCAAGGACCTGCAGTATTATCAACCTTCTTTCGCAGGGCCATCGGGAGGCGACGGCAATGGATATATTCACGCCACCGATCAGAATGCTTCCGCAGGCTATACCTGGACCCCGACCGCGACCTCGGTCCTGGAGGTCCGGCTCGGCTTCTCTCATACCCTGGCTGGGAAACAACCGCCCTTTCTAGGCGGGCCGAGCCTGCAATCTCTGTACGGCATTCAAGGCTTGCCGACGACGCCGAGCCTTACGGGCGGGCTCAACTCGCAGAGCATCAGCGGCTTTACCGCATTCGGCCGGCAAACCAGTAATCCTCAGTTCCAGAATCCTACTTCGTGGGACCCGAAAATCAATTTTTCCAAGGTGTTGGGCCGCCATTCGCTAAAAGCTGGATATGAGTTTTCACTGATCCATACCGAGATACTCGACGTCAATCCGCTGTACGGGCAAGACCAATATACTGGCAATTTCAGCAAACCGACTTGCGCACAGTTGGGCCAAGTCGCCGGGTGCTCGATTCCGAGCGACTCGGCCAGCTACAATTTCGCGGATTTTGTCTTCGGCACTCCCAGCATCATCAGCCAAGGAAGCAATACGGTGGTGAACCTCAGGCAATACGTTCATTCGCTGTATGTGCAGGACGACTATCGTGTGACGCAAAAACTCACGCTGAACCTCGGTCTGCGCTGGGAATTCGCGTCGCCGCTTTATGAGCGCGATAACAATTATTCTAATTTCGACCCGACTACCAACAGCATGAAACTGGCCACCAGTGGCAGCCTTTATCAGCGCTCATTGGTGCATCCTGACTACAAAGATTATGGGCCGCGCGTTGGCTGGGCGTACAGTATCGACCCCAAGACCGTTGTCCGCGGCGGTTACGGCATCAGCTACACGTTCTTCAACCGGCCTGGAAGCGCGTTAGAAGGAATCAATGCTCCGCAAGCACTCTTCGGAGTGCTAAACCAATCGATACCGCCGGGAGGTCCAGTGCCCGCGAGTTTTCTCACGACACAAAATAGCTTTACCACTGGGATTGCAAATCCATCCAGTTTCAATCCAGTCAATTCTAACGTGGTGTACATTCCACCAAACATGAAATGGCCCTACGTACAAAACTGGTTCTTATCGGTGCAGCGAGAGCTGGCGAAAGATACTGTGATTGAGTTGGCTTACAACGGGAATCACAGCCTTCGGCTCCCGATTCTGGCCGATTACAATCAGGCATCCCCAAATCTGCCGGGCCAAACGCTCGGCGTACAAGCGCGCCGCCCCATTCCAACTTTCGGCCCCATCACCTGGGTGGATCCCGCCGGCAATAACGACTACAACGGTTTCTCGGCCCGCGTGGAGCATCGTTTCGCGAAAGGCTTGTACTTCCTCAACTCCTTTACCTGGGGGAAGGCCATGGGCGATTCCGAGCAGGCGCTCGAGTATTATGCGGGCTATGTCGAAGCGAATCCGCAGAACATTCGCAATCTGGCAGCCGAAAGAGGGCCGTCTAGCTTTGACGTCAAGCTCAACAACGTGACCAGCGTGGTGTACCAGCTTCCATTCGGCAAGGGCCGGACGTACGGCTCCAGTTGGAACCCCGTGCTCGATGCCCTTGCGGGTGGTTGGGAGCTGAATGGGATCAATACCGCCCACACTGGCACGCCGCTCAATGTCTATTACTCTCCTTCCACGGCCAACGACGTCACGGGTCTTTCCAATGACTATCGCGGGCAAGCTTTCGAGCGCCCCAATGTAACGGGCAGCGCCACCAGCCAAAGCACTGCACAGATGATCAACACGTATTTCGCCGGCTACACGTTCACTACTCCTCCAGCCAGTGCTCCTTTCGGAAACGTCGGCCGCAATGCCTTTCGCGCGCCCAGCTTCGAGCAATTGGATCTCGCGGTGGACAAGAATTTCCGCATTGTAGAGAGGATGCGGTTGCAATTTCGGTCGGAGTTCTTCAATGTTCTCAACCACACGAACTTCGGCATCCCCACTACACAGACCACCAGTGTGGCGTTTGGCCAGATCCGTACAGCGTATCCACCGCGGCAGATCCAGTTAGCGTTGAAGCTAATCTTTTAGAATTAGTAACTTGAAAATAATGTGAGAGAAACGGGACCACCCCAGTACTAGTAGTACGTAGCCCAAGGGAGGTAGCCGTGGAGAAGCTTTTCAACGTGCACCCGTCCGACGACCAGTTGGACCTCTATCTGGTAGGTCATCTATTACCGAAACATGAGCGGCTTATCGAAGAGCACTATCTAAAGTGCGCGATTTGCCTGGACAGGATTGCCTCCATTACTGAGTTCATTGCCGTTCTGAAGAACGCCGCGAAAGTGGAACGCGGCCACCGCCGGATGGTGTCGGTCGGGTGAATGAGAGGGGCTTGAACCTGGCCCAACTCTGAAATCCTTTTACCAGTCGCCTTCGGGTACATCGGGGTCTTGCGGCTTCCATTCCGCTCGCTTGCGCGATCGCGAAGATGTGCCCACGTCTCTCGGGGGAGCCTCTCCCATTCGGTCTTGGGCATTCTCAGCGGCCGAGAATGAGGCTACAGAATTCATCCGTGGCGATGGTCTTGCTCATGCTAGTATCAACCGTTCCTGCATATCGCTCAACGCCCGCGCCAATCCCAGTGAGGCCGACGGTATATATCAACTTAGCCCGCGCACGATTTCGGCGGCCCGATCGAACAGCATCGACGTGTCGTTGCTGCAGCCAACGAACCGCAAGCCTCGGTCGATGAGGAACTTGGCCTGCTGGATACCACGGCTATGCGATCCCGAGGCGACCTTGTGCTTAACGCAACTTTCGTGGACTTTGTCGACGGCGTCCACCATCTTGGCGTTCAGGAAATCGCCGCCGACGCCGAGCGAAATCGACAGATCGGCCGGCCCGATAAAGACTGCATCGATCCCCGGTACCGAGATCAGCTCGTCGCGCGCTTCCACTCCGCGCTGGGTCTCGATCTGAAACGCCACCAAGACATTGGCGTTGACGTGCTCGATGATCTCGGGAATGGTGGCCTTCTCGTTATCGACGTGTAGAGGGACCAGCCCGAATCCACGGACGCCCGCGGGCGGAAAGCGGGTCCAGCTCACTGCTTTTTGGAGTAGCTCGGGCGACTCGACGCGTGGAAAAAGGATCCCTTGCGCACCGCAATCCAGCGCCCGCGCCACCAGCGAGTACTGCATGTCGGCGACACGCACTACCGGGCTCAGTCCCACCAGCACGGCAATGCGGCAGAGATCCTGTACCGTCTCGAGATCGAACCCGCCATGTTCGGTGTCGATAAAGGCCCAATGGAAGCCGGCCTGCGCGAGGATGCGCACCACATCCTGCGAACGAAATTGTCCAAATCCAGTGCCGAGTTGTAGCTTGCCCTCGGCCAGCGCCTTTTTGACTTGATTGACTCTCATGAATGGTTGATCTATTGACTCAAGCTACTAGCACCTTATGGTCGGGGCAGTCCAGATGAACCTGCTCGTAGAGTGTGTCGATGAACTCCAGACCGTGCCTGGCGACAAAGGGAAGAATTGAATACAAGCGCTCTTGTAGATGCTTCTCGGGAAATATTAATCCCGACATGTAGCTGGCTTCTTCGCCGGCGCGCTGATTGCGCTTGAGAGCTTCGCGCGCGGTTTTGTGTTCGATTTTCGAAAGCTGATACAGCATTTTGGTCCGGCTCTTATCGGCGGACGCCGCGAGCGTCGCATCGAACGAAACCAAATTGCCGCTCAGCCTGCCTAAGGCTTCTGACATCGCCTTCTGGGTCTCGTCGAACTCGCGCACCAACGCTGTCGGCACCAGTTGGCCTGCAATCGCTTCGCGAACGCCATCTTCGCCGTGGAAAAAACTGGGCAGCGTGAGTCCGTAACGTTCCATCAACTTTTTGGTTCGGGCATCCAGTACCGTGAATGCGGCGCGGGCCAGCATTACGGGCATGCGCCCCAGCAGATCCTCATACAGCACCTGTGATTGAGCCATGTAGGCCAGCTCCGCCGGGCCGCCGACGTAAGCCACGGTAGGTAGCACGTAGTCCTGAACCACCGGCCGCAGCAGCGCGTTGGGCGAAAGCTGCTCAGCGCGGTCTATCAGTTCAGAGACCGAATAGCGGCGGTCCTTGGAAGCGTAGTCGCCATTTTGCCGGCGCAGCGTGACGCGGCGCTCGCCTTCGAGCAAAAATGCTAGCGAAGTTTTCGCCTCCACATGGACTTGGGCGTGATAACCGGCGGCTTCGAGCTCTTGATTCCGCTGCATCAGTCTCGCTTGCAACTGGGCGCCATCGCGCAGCGCATCGCGCAGCAAAGGCGCCGCCATCCGGCGTATCGATTCGTCCAGCGGATCGACAAACAGCAGGCCGTGCTTAGAAAGCAGCCGCTCGATCAACGCTTGAAAAGCCGCGCCAAAACTGGTCCCGGGACGGTAGCTCTCCGCAACCATCTGCGTGACTTCTTCACCATTTGGAAAGCCGGCCAGGGCTTCGCGCAATTGACCCACCGGCGGCTCGGCGATGGGAATTCTACCCACTGGCCGCTCGGCGGCGTCGCCGGAACCATTCACGCTCAACTCGATTGGCTGATGGCTAGCGTCGAAAACGAAAGTGTGATTCACTTCGGCGAAATCATGATCCTCGGTAGCTAGCCAAAAGACCGGAACCGCAGGGATTCCTTGTGCATTCAACTGGGCCGATAGCCGGACGGCGGTGAGAGCTTTATAGATCGTGTAGGCCGGACCGGAAAAGAGACCCACCTGCTGTCCGGTTACAACAGCTACGGTTTCCGGACGCGCCAGCAGGTCGAGCGACGGGTTTCCTGGATTCCGGGTGCGCAGCGCCGCCACCAGGGCCACCCGACGATCCTCCGGATATTGCATCTGGCGGGCGACCGCGGCGTAGGAAGCCGGGTCACCGGGAGGCTGGGCGTAATATCGCGCAACTCGATCGAAGTGGTATTGAAAGTCGGAAAACAGCCGCGTCGTGTGAGGGATCTCGGTATGGCGTATACAAGCTGTCTCCATGGTCAGCAACCGTTCAAGATTAGCAGATGATCGCTCCCCGCCAAAAGTCGCGAAATGAATATCATACGGGCTGGAAGCGGTCGCATGTCTTCCTTTTCGGCTAGAATCAAGGTTCGAGTCACCTCTTTTTATGGACGATCAAGAGTTCAAAAAGCGATCAGATGAGTCGCTAAATGCACTCTATAAGAAGCTGGCAGCGGCTTCCGATGAGGCCGAATTCGACGTCGAGTTCAATTCCGGCGCCCTGGCCATCGAGTTTGAAAATCCGCCGGCTAAATTCGTAATAAGCCCCAATTCGCCCGTTCATCAAATCTGGGTTTCGGCGCAATCGAAGAGCTATAAGCTCGATTGGGACACAGTCGAAAGCACCTTCGTATTGCCGGGAACGGGCCAAACGCTGACAGAGTTGATCCAGGACGCCATCACCAGGCAACTCGGGGAAGAAGTCTCTCTGTAAATGGCGGGCGCCTACGTTTCCTATCCTTTTTGTGCGCAGAAGTGCACTTATTGTAACTTCGCGTCGGGAGTGCTCTCCGAGGAGTTGGAGCCACAGTACTTAGGCGCGCTATCGGCCGAAATTGGCGGCTTCAACTGGCCTTGGCGGCCCGGCACGGTCTACATCGGCGGCGGCACCCCCAGCCGGATGGAATTGGATGATCTCGAGCGAATTTTGTCGGGTATCCCCGGCGGGCCTTGGAAAGAGTCCACCATCGAAGTTGCCCCAGGGACGGTGACGCCAGAGCGCGCATCGGGTTGGTCAGGCGCGGGGCTGAACCGCGTCAGCCTGGGCGTCCAGTCCTTCGTGCAGCGGGAGTTGGCGCGCACTGGACGGAAGCACACGGCCGAGATCGTCGCGCATGAGGTCGGAGTGCTGCGCGAAACCGGCTTGGCCAATTTCAATATCGATCTCATTGCTGGTTTGCCGGGACAGACAATCGCATCGTGGAAAGAATCGCTGGAGTGGATCGAGAGGCTGGCGCCGCCGCACGTGTCGATTTATATGCTCGAAATCGACGACGATAGCCGGCTCGGGCACGAAGTTCTGTTGAACGGAAAACGCTATGGCGCGCCGGAGGTTCCCGCTGACGAATTGACCGCCGAGCTGTACGAAATCGCGGTGAGCGAACTGCACCGGATGGGTATTGAGCGCTACGAAATCTCAAACTTTGCGCGGCCCGGTTTCGAATCGGTGCATAATTTGAAATATTGGCGCTTGGAGCCTTACATTGGCTTCGGCGCGGACGCGCACTCCTTTGACGGCGGCATGCGGACTCAAAACGTGGAGTCCGCGGCGGACTACGTAGATTGCTGGAGGCGAGGCCAATCGCCGCGTATGCTCGGGACGCCCGCGAATCAGGCCGAGGAGCGATTCTTTGTCGGCCTCCGGCTAGCCGAAGGCATTCGTCCGCGGCCCGAAGAATGGCGCAGGTTCGAGGCGCCGATCCAGCGCTTCGTCGACCAAGGCCTGCTGGCACGTGACGGCGAGCGGCTTAAACTCACCGACCGAGGCGTCCTGTTATCCAATGAAGTTTTTGCAGAATTTATAACATGATCGATCTCCGCAGCGACACAGTAACCCGCCCCACCGCCGCCATGCGCCGAGCTATGGCCGAAGCCGAAGTGGGCGACGACGTTTACGGCGAAGATCCCACCGTCAATCGCCTGGAGCAACGCGCGGCTCAGTTGCTCGGCAAGGAAGCGGGCCTGTTCGTTGCCACCGGCACAATGGGCAACGTGATCGCCGTAAAGGTCCACACCGAGCACGGTCAGGAGGTGGTGTGCGAGTCGCGTGCGCACATCCTCGATTGGGAATTGTCGATGACGGCCTGGTTCGCCGGCTGCCTAGTGCGAACCGTCCACGCCGACGACGGCATTCTGCGCTGGGACCTCATCCGCGATGCGATCCGTCTGCCAAGCCCGCACTGGGCACCCACTGGTTTGGTGGAAATTGAGAACACGCACAACATGGCCGGCGGCACGGTCTATCCGCTGGAAACAGTCCGCGAAATTTGCGAAAACGCGCACGACCTGGGCATTCCCGTTCACATGGATGGCGCGCGCATTTTCAACGCGGCCTGCTCGCTGAATCGTCCGGTCCACGAACTTGCCGGGCCCGCCGATACGGTGATGTTCTGCCTGTCCAAGGGGCTAGGCGCGCCGGTCGGCTCCATGCTGGTCGGCACCGCGGAAGCGATCGAGCGCGGACGCATGTATCGGAAGCGCCTGGGCGGGGCGATGCGCCAAGTAGGCGTGCTTGCGGCGGCCGGGCTGATCGCGCTGGAAGAGACGCGGCACCGGCTGGGCGAAGATAACGCCAACGCGCGTTTCCTGGCTGGAGAATTTGCCAAACTGCCGGGATTAAAGATCAAGCTCGAGCGCGTGCAGACCAATATTGTCATCTTCGACGTCACCGGCACGGGCCTAAACGCTACCGGGTTTTGTGAACGCCTGAAAACTCGAGGCGTGCTGATGAATGAAGCGTCCAATCCGCGCGAAGTGCGGGCCGTGACGCACTATGACGTGACGCATGCGCAATGTGCCGAAGCCGCGCGGGCTGTTGCGGAAGTCGCGTCCGAAACAACGGCCGCGCGAGCGTAACCAAGTCAGCCCAAATTCGGGAAGACGTACGGCTCCCTATACTTCGGCCGCGTTCGCATCGCGTTCGCCTCGGTATCATGGGGGAAGCTTTCCGTGGCCGGATCGTATGCTAACTGGCGTCCCAGCCGGTAGCTGATATTGGCCAGGTGCACCAGCGATGCCGAGGTCACGCCTTCCTGTACCTCACCGCGCAGATCCTCCCGGCGCCGGCTCTTGACCGCCTCCAGAAAATTCTGCATGTGCAGGCCGGTATCGCCAGGCTCGGCCTTTCCGGATGGACCGGGTTCTCTCTTGGGACCCAGGAAGATCTGGTAGCCCATGTGATCCAAAGACATATAGCCCTGCTCGCCAAAAAATATATTTCCGATGAAATTCGAGCCGCCGGGCGCAATGGTCGCCTCGCCGCCGGTGGGAAAACCACGAACCTCGAATACCAGCTCCGCGTCGCCGTAATCGAAGCTAGCGATTTGCGTGTTGGGCGTCTCTTGATCGTCGTCGTACACGTACTTGCCCCCGCTGGAGACGACCTTCTTAGGCAGCGTTCGATTGAGGCCCCAGCGCGCGATGTCCATCTCGTGAATTCCCTGATTGCCTATGTCACCGTTGCCGGTGTCCCAGAACCAGTGCCAGTTGTAATGAAACCGGTTCTTGGTGTAAGGCCGCATTGGCGCTGGTCCCAGAAAGATGTCCCAGTTCAGCCCAGCCGGCACCGCTTCGGCCGGCGTTTTGCCGATGGAAGGACGGCTCTTGAAGCACAGGCCGCGCGCCATGTAGACTTTTCCGATCGCTCCTCCCCGCACCAGCTCGATAGCCTTGCGTTTGTGCACCACGCTGCGGCCTTGCATGCCGATCTGCACGATGCGATTGTTCTTGCGCGCCGCCTTCACCATCTGCTGGCCTTCGAAAATGTTGTAGCAGGCCGGTTTCTCGCAATAGACATCCTTGCCGGCTTCGAGGGCCCACACCGTGGCCAGCGCGTGCCAATGATTCGGCGTGGCAATCGACACAGCGTCGATATCTTTGTCCTCGTAAAGCTTGCGCAAGTCCTGGTAATTCTTCGGACGCTTTTGAGTCTGGTCGTAAACAATTTGCGAGACACGCTCCATTTGCGCGGTGTCCACATCGCACAATGCCGCGACGCGCGCCGACGGGAGTTTCAAGTATTGCTTTACGTGCTCGGTTCCGCGGGAACCGACGCCGACGATCGCCATGTTCACGGTCTCGTTCGCGGCGAAGGCTTGAAGCGCAGCAGCGCCGCCCAAAAGAAAGGTTCTGCGTTCCATAGCGCCCATTTTAGCGCCTTGGGCAGGCGCGAAAACATTGCATGATGTAACTTCACTAGTCGAATTTGGTTCAATAGTCAGGGGACCCTATGGAAAAACAAGCGTCTCGATTTCAAGAGATCGCCCTGATAGCGGGCGGTGCAGCGCTGCTCGGGCTAGCATTTGGCTGGTTGTATTCACATAAGTCGTATTCACATAGATTGAAGAAGAATCGATCTTCAGAATATCAGCCGCCGTTCGATATTGTGACCGAGGATTCCGAGGAGTCGTTTCCTGCTAGCGATCCGCCCGCCTGGACGCTGGGTGTACGATAACCTGGCCGGGCGCGTATTATGTATCTATGCGGTCTGTGATTCTCCTACTGGCGCTGGCATTGCCCTTTCTGGGCGCGGACATGACCAAGCTCACCATTGAGGTGAAGACCAAGTCCGGCAAACCGATCGATCACGCTAGCGTAATCGTCAAATTCGTCCAAGGGCGTTCGGTGGCCAAGTTCGGCAAGAAGATCCGGACCGAGTGGGAACAGCAGACCAACGAAGAAGGCATCGCGAAGATCCCCGCTTTGCCTCAAGGAACTATCCTAGTCCAGGTGATCGCCAAGAACTACCAGACCTTCGGTCAAAACTTCGATGTGGCTGAAGAGCAGAAGACCCTCGAAATCACGTTGAACCCGCCTCAGGCGCAATATTCAGCGCATTAGCGTCGAGTCTAACCGACCACTGCGATTGCGTCGATCTCAATGCTGACATCCCGCGGTAACCGCGCGGCCTGCACCGTAGAGCGAGCGGGCGGATTGGACGCGAAAAACCGGCCGTACACTTCGTTCATCTTCGGAAAATCGCCCATGTCCTTGAGAAAGACGGTGGTCTTGACCACGGATTCGAGCGATGCTCCGGAAGCTTCCAGCACCGCTTTCAGGTTCATAATGACGCGCTCGGTCTGCGCCGCGATATCGCCCTCCACCAGTTGATTAGTAGCCGGGTCGGTCGGGATCTGGCCGCTCAAATAGGCCACGCCATTCAAAATTACCGCCTGTGAATAAGGGCCGATCGCCTTGGGCGCTTTCTCAGTTGAAACCGTTTTCTTCATATTTGTAGTGTTCCCACCAATTCCTTCACGTTATTTAGTTGCTCTTTTTTGAGGTAGTCGTCCAGCTCGCGCGCGATGCGGCAAGGCGCGGCCGGATCCCAAAAGTTCACAGTACCAACTTCCACCGCAGAAGCGCCGGCCACCAGAAACTCCGCGGCATCCTCGCCACTCCGAATGCCTCCCAGGCCGATTACTGGGATTCGCACAGCTCTCGCCGCTTCATAAACCAAGCGTAGGGCGATGGGTTTGATGGCGGGACCCGATAGTCCGCCGAAACCGGCGCCGATGCGGGGACGGCGCGAGTGCGCGTCGATCGCCAGCGATACGAACGTATTCACCAGGCTGATCGCATCGGCTCCAGCCTGCTCGGCCGCCTGAGCCAGCGGCTCGATGCGCGCGACGTTGGGCGAGAGTTTGACGATGAGCGGACGGTGCGCCAGCGGCCGAATCAGTTTAACTACTTCGCTCAACAGACCGGGATCGCTCGAAAAATAAATCCCCCCATGCTGGGTGTTTGGGCAGGACACATTCAGCTCATACCCGGCGATGCCCTCGGCATCTTCCAGAATGCGGATCACTTCAGCATAATCGTCGGGCGTGTATCCGAACACGTTGGCGAAGATCGCAGTCTTCAGGCCCCGCAGCGCGGGCAGTTTCTCTCGAACGAATGCTCGCGCCCCGATGTTCTGCAATCCGATGGAATTGATCATTCCACCTTCGGTCTCGAAGAGTCGCGGCGGCGGATTGCCGTGGATCGGTTCGCGCGAGAGCCCCTTGACCACGATCCCGCCCATTGAATTTAGATCCGCAACCTTCTCGAATTCAATCCCGTATCCGTAGGTTCCTGACGCGGCGATCACCGGATTCTGCAGCTCCAGGCCGCAGAGCGTGATCCGAAGGCGGCTCATTCCGTCCAAGAATAACATTGGCCGCCCTAAGGTACGGCTCTAAGGTATATGCCTTATGAACTACACGGTAGAATTTCCGATCTACAGGTATGCCAAAGGGGTCGAAAAACGACCGCGCAGTGGCCCGTCCGGGACCTTTACGCTCCCTCGCGTCCAAGTTCTCGATATTCACCGCCGCGCTGCTGTTCTGGGTAGTGGCCACTTTCATGGCCTATGACCTTCGACAGGATACCTTCGATGCCGGCAAAGGGCTGCTGCTATTCGTGATCGTGACGCTGGTTTCAGCGGCCATCGCGCGCTTCACTATTCGTATCCTGGCGCGCCCCCTGGGGACGCTCGAAGCCGGCATCATCTCTATTCGCAACGGCAGCCTGGAACCGATCCAGGTCAGCAGGACGGGCGACGAAATCGAGTTTTTGGGCGAGAGCTTGAACGGCATGATCCAGGCTCTGGCCAATTCGCAGAAGGAGCTTCGCGAGCAGCAAGGGCTGTTGGAAAAGCGGATCAAGGAGCGCACGGAGCAGTTGGAGGAGGCCATGCGCGGCGCCCAGGCCGCCAATGAGGCCAAAAGCGATTTTCTGGCCAATGTGTCGCATGAGCTGAGGACTCCGATGAACGGCGTGATTGGAATGTTGGATCTGGTGCTGGAGGGCCAAGTGGCGCCCGAGCAGGCCGAGCAATTGCAAACCGCTCAAAGCTGTGCCTACTCGCTGCTGATGCTCCTCAACGACCTTCTGGATCTCTCGAAAATCGAGGCCGGAAAGATGACGTTCGAGAAGATCCCATTCGACATTCGCGTCATGGTGGACGAATGCATCAAGGCCCACCGCCCCCGCGCAGTCCAGAATCGAACTCAGCTTCGTTCTGAGATTTCATCGCACGTGCCCGAGCAGGTCGTTGGCGATCCCCTGCGGATTCGCCAGATTCTGTCAAACCTGATCAGCAATGCGGTGAAATTCACGCAAGGCGGCGCCGTAGACGTTCATGTCGACGGCGAGTTTGCCGGTCGCGGAGAGTTCAGGCTTCAATTCAAAGTGGAGGACAGCGGAACCGGAATTCCAGCCGACAAACTGGCCTTAATTTTCGATAAGTTTACGCAAGCCGACGGAAGTGTCAGCCGTAAGTATGGAGGGACCGGCCTGGGGCTCGCCATTACCAGGAAACTGGTGGAAATGCATGGCGGGGAAATCGTTGTGGATAGCGAAGTCGGCCAAGGCACCACCTTCGTCGTAAAGCTCCATTGCGACGTTGCGATCGATGAAGCCGCCAGTGGAAAGTCCATCGAACGGTCGCCCGCGGCTCCGGTAGATCCAGCGTTGAGCCTGGTCCGCATTCTGGTTGTGGAAGACAACCAGGTGAATCAGAAGGTGGTCACCACGGTCCTCCGCAAACGTGGCTTTTCGATCGAGGTCGCCAGCGACGGCACGGAAGCCTTGGCGAAACTCGAAAAAAGCTCCGGGTTCGACCTGATCCTGATGGATGTTCAGATGCCCGTTCTGGATGGCCTGGAAGCGACCCGGCTGATCCGGAAAGATCCGCGCTGGAAGGCTCTGCCGATCGTAGCCATGACCGCGCACGCCATGAGCGGCGACATGGAGCGCTGCTTGGAGGCGGGCATGAACGGCTACATCTCGAAGCCAGTGCATCCTTCCCAGCTACTGGAGACCGTCGACGGCTATCTGCACCGGGCTCTGGTGCATTAGCGGCGCTGTCACCCCGCTGCCGCGGTCTTCTTCGCGCTCTGCTTCACCAGCGACCACACCTCTTCCACATCCTCCCACCGGGTGGCTATGTTTCCGATAGCCAATCGCAGTACGAAGCGCCCATTCAGAACGGTATGCGAAAGGAACGCCTTGCCCGACGCATTAATATTTTCTAGCAAAGCGCGATTGTCGTCGTCCGAGCCGCGATAGCGGAAACAAACCAGGGAGAAAGGCGTCGGCGCGGCGATCTCGAAATCCGGATGAGAACGAATGAGCCCCGCCAGTCTCTGCGCATACTCGATGTGCGAGCGGATGATGGCGCATACGCCTTCGCGGCCTAAATTCCGCATAACAAACCACAGCTTTAGAGCGCGGAATCGCCGGCCCAACTGGATCCCATACTCCATGTAATTGACGGCTCGGGGATCTTCCGCCGTCTTTACGTATTCGGGCACCAGCGAGAAAGCGCGGCGCAGAATCTCCGGCTCGCGAGTGTAGAACGCGCTGAGATCCATCGGCGTGAAAAGCCATTTATGCGGATTCACCACGATCGAATGCGCGCGCTCGGCTCCGTCCAGTATGTTTTGCAGCTCAGGCAAGATCGCCGCTGCGCCCCCATAAGCTGCGTCCACGTGCAGCCACGCCCCGTAATCCTCGGCTACATCCGCGATGGCGTTCACGGGATCGATGCTGGAGGTCGACGTAGTTCCCACGGTTGGCACCACGCAGAACGGCTTTTTGCCGGCCTTGCAGTCGGCTTCCATGGCCTCCCGCAACAAATCCACGCGCATCCGGAATCCTTCATCGGAAGGAATCTGGCGGATGTTGTCCTGTCCGATGCCCAGAGTCATCCCGGCCTTTTCCACCGAGAAGTTGGCATGTTCGGAGATGTACATCACCAGCCGGCCAGAGTTGCCCTTCCGGCGCGACTCGGGGTCGGCCATTTCGCGCGCCGCTGCGATGGCGTGCATGGTTCCGATGGACGCTGTGTCGTAGATGATGCCGAAAAACTCCTGCGGCAGTCCCAGCCATTGCCGTAGCCAACCCAGCGTAACCTGCTCGAGTTCCGTGATGGCGGGTCCGCTCTTCCACACCATGCCGTTTCCGTTCAGTGCCGCGGTCAGCATCTCGCCCAAAATGCCCGGATGGGAGCCGGTGTTCGCAAAATAGGCAAAAAAGCGCGGATGATTCCAGTGCGTCAGGGCCGGCACAATGGATTGCTCGAAATCCTCCAGGATCACGTCCATGGACTCGCCCTGGTCGGGCGCCGCAGGAGGCAACCGATCCATCAGATCGCCGGGTTGCATGTCCGGCAAGACCGGGTAATCGCGGATGTTCTCCAGATAGTCAGCCATCCAATCGACGGTCTCGCGTCCGTAGCGTCGAAATTCTTCGGTAGTCACTTCTTAGATTGCTCCGTTGCTCTTCGTATTGTCCTCTATTAACCCTTCGTCATTGGCCGCATTCGCGCAGAACCTCCGGCAGCCAACCCCGAAACCACTCGCTAAATTCCGCCAACTTCTGTTCGCCGCGCTCGCCCAACGGCAAGGCCAGCGCCCCCATTTTCAGCTTCCGTTGTTTCAGAGCCGTTTTGATTCCTACCGTCATGGGGAAAACCTCGATCCAGTCTACGAACTCGTTGAGACGCGCCGAGAGAAGGTGAATGCGCGTACTGGCGCCGGCACAGATTGCTGCGTCCAACGCCACCAGCAACTCCGGGACGGCCGCGGCCGTGCCGAATATCGCGCCGTTCGCTCCCAGGCGCCGGGCGTCTCCATAGATTCGTTCATACCCGCAGAACAGCGTGAAGGGCGTTTGAGTGGTTTGCTGGCTGAGCGCGCGAAAGTAGTCCAGGTTTCCGCTCGAATCCTTGATTCCGGCGAACAGACCGCTAGCCAGCAGATCCACCGCCGTGGAGCTTGCGATCTCGCTGGTGCAGGCTGGAATGTTGTAAAGATAAATCGGCAGGGCATTCCCGAACGCCGACGCAAAACCAAGATAGAAACTGCGAATCGCGTCCTGGTCCTGGCGAAAGTAATAGGGGGGCATCAGCAGTATCCCGGCGACACCGGCGCTGGTTGCTTCCCTGGCCAATTCGATGGCCCCATCCAGGGTAGAGTGCGAGACGTTTACCAACAGCGGCAGACGGCTGCGCTTGGCGGCGAAGTTCACCATATGGCGGCGATCATCCAATGCAAAGTGCACGAATTCGCCTGCGGAGCCAAGCAGCGTGATGGCTTGAACGCCGCTCTGGCACAGGAAGTCGATCATCTCCAGCGTGGCGCCCAAGTCGATCGAGTACTCCTCGGCGCGCCGGGGCGTGGGGGCAGCGACGATCATGCCTCCGAGGTGGGCGGCCTCTGGCTGGGCGCTGCCTTTCATGATTGCGCCGGATTGCGAATCGAAGGGCCGAGGTATGGTGAGCCAGTCATGGAGCGCAATTGAATATTATCCCTTGCGCCCGGACGCGCGGGCCAGCGTGAACCCGAAGGCGGCTCTTCGGATCTAGTTGGCTAGCTTTGAAATGCGATTTAGGGTGCGGATTACCAGGCGGCGGGGATCGAGCATATGCTGCGGCCTGAAATGACGCGCCGACCAACGGCAGCCCGGTTCAAATTCGATGCCTAAAAAATACCCGATCTCACGATAAACGCAGTACCGCACTTTGCCGAGCAGCTCGCCTTTGGGATAGCTGATGCGCATGTCGGTCTGTAAGGGAACGGGTTGGTCGAATTGAAGGCACGCTCCGGTTAAAGAGATGTCCTCCAGGTTCGCCACAGACCGCCGCAAGCGTCCGGTTTTGTCCTTCCATTGGACATCCACCATGTCCGCACACAGCATCCGAGGTTCAATGCGCCTGTCCAGCATATACTTTCTTATCGGCGAGCAAAAGGCTAAGGATTATGAGGGGCCTTGCGATAAAACGCCCTATAGCAACGTAAGGGCTCACCCACCAACGCGGTACTGCCAGGGTACCACTTTGGCCGCGGGTTATACTATACTCGCACCCCATGGCACGGCAGGCAGTGGTAATACTTTTCACTGTGTTGGCTTTCGGAATTCTAGTGCCCTGGTACAAAGGTTTTACGTTTTTAGACCCCAGGATACTTCTGGCATATGCCCTTCTGGCGGTCCTGTTCGTAGCTCCCGCAAGCGCGGAATCGGCCGCGGCGCATGCCAAATCGACCACCGGGGTTCTGAGCAGGACCTCACTAGTGGTCGCTTACGGCTGGGGAGTTTCGATTTTGATTCTGATCGCCGCGCTGGCGACGGTCAACCTGGCCAACTGGCGAGGCGCCGTGCTAGCTCCGCCGGCGGCGTTCTTATCGGCCGTGCTGGTTTTTAGCCTGACGGCGTCGTTCGCAGTGGCGATCTTGAGCGGCGTGTTGGCCCGGCGCTTTTCGGCGACCGCCATCAAATCGATTCTTCGCTTCGGCTTCCTCGGGCTGTTGCTGGCTCTGGCTTTGAGTAATCGCTTTCTGCCGGAACGCTGGCAAATCATCCTGAGCGACTACAGCACTAGGCGAGCGTTGACTCGCGTGGCGTGGGATGGCGCGGCGATTTGCGCCGGATTGGCCCTAGTCCTGCTGATTCCATTGTTGAGAAAAGCTCACACCGCCGATTCGCCGTGAGCATTATCACGGGCACGACTTCGAAACCTCGTGCTCAACCTTCGCATTCACGTTACTGCCGGCCGCGCCGGGAACCGTCCCGCTGTGCCTCACTGCGTGTGCGGAAGTACTAAATGCAGGCCACGCTCATTAAAAATCCGGCAGCGAATCGCCGGCCGCTCAGATCGCAGCATCATGAACACCACCAGGCATCGTTCCGTTGCCATGCTCAGCGCTAGGTGCGAGACGCGAACCTGTTTCGCGACAACGAGGCAGAGGGGTTGCCTCTGATGGCCGATAATATCCAGTTCTCGGACCCAGGCGGGCTTCTATGAGACGGCGCAATCTCCACGGTTTGCGATTCCAGAAACGCATCAAGGTTTTCCAGGCCTGCGTCGGAACCTTTCGCTGAGCGGCATCGGTGTATCCGCCTGACGGCCGCAGTTTCGTTCGTCGGACGGACCGCGCGCGGACAGAACTACGTAAGCGCTGGAATTCCTGGAACCGGATTAAGTGTGAGGCAATACGCGCCGGCGTCGCGGACTTCGCTTCAGCATTACAGCCCGCCGCGAATGAGCGTTCAGCCGCTCGTGATGGCGATTCGTGATGTTGGCCGGGCTTTTGCTGGCGGCAATGCGGTAGTTCGAGTTCGCTCTCACATTTGTGGTGTTGAGTGGAATTCCTACCTGATTCGTTCTGCGACGTTGCGTAATGTGTCCAGGTTTGCGCTAGACAATCGGTAGCTATAGGCTCCCAAAGTTGCTTGGATCTCGCTGTCCGTTGGAAGCGCGCGGACGGCAGCGACCGGCAACTCTACCGATACGGCATCGTCGAGCACCCAGGCCGCGAGAACATTATTGGGGTGCATCGATGGCCGGAGCACGATCGCTTTTCCATCGATTGTCAGACCGACCTGAACAGTGTTGAACGTCCATGAGCTTGTACAAAAGGAGAACTTGATGACGAGATTTCCATTCGGACATCCTGACGTCTCCCCTGGACACCGATAGGTCACCTCGAACCGGTGCAGATCATCTGGATGGCGAAATCGGCATTCCGCCAGTCTGTCCTCCGCCGAAGCCTGTAAATGGATGGGCGAGGACGCTACGAATAGCGTTTGATTTGCGGCTTTGTCGTAGGAAGTTTCAACGGGACGGGAAGCTTGGCCGTAGCCCAGCGTGGAGAGCGACAGCAGGAACGCAAGCCGCATAAAAAATGGCCTCCTGCGTGTTCTCATCGGCAGATCGACGACTCTCCGTCATCCCTGATCCCAGTAAAGCTCGCCAACTATTCAGACGATAAGCGAAGTGGGGCCACAGAAAATGAAAATCACCGTAGCGATAGTGCTGGGATTCCTTTCAGGCTTCCTCGCGTAGATGGCCGTAGCCATGTTGTCGGCTTCGAGCGCACGTGGTGATCTGACCGCGCTTGTGCCAGCCTTCTTGACTTTCGGAGTCGTCTGGATCGTATCGGCCTGGTGGATGCGGCGAGAGGCGAAACGCATTTCGACAGTATGCCGGCGCGGGTTTCTCTTGGGAGCCGCTGAGTGGGTGGCGATGATCCCCGTCGGGGCTGTGATGACCGCGGAGCACGCTCCTAACTCGTCGACCGCTGTCGGCATCGTCGGAATCATCACCGGAGGTTTATCCATCGCAATGGCGTTTGGTTGTTTGGTGTGCTTCGCCGTCGCCTTCCTGATGGGACGGAAAACGGAATCTTCCGGCCGACAAAAACCTGCCCGCTGTGCGCGGAGACGATCAAAGCCGAGGCTCGAAAGTGCCGTTTCTGTGGCGCTGATCTGACTCTTCCAACGACGCTCGCGAACGTATCGTCGGATGAACCTGCAGCGGTCCTCGCCGACCAAAAGTTATGACGAAAACACTGGCAGTTTTTCTTTTTGTGGCGGCGCTCGCCCAAGCCGCAACACCCATCATTCCCGCAATTGAGATCTACTCGCACCTTCGGTGGGGGATGACAGAACAACAGGTACTTAGCACGTTTCCTGAAGCGCTTGGAGAAACAACATCGCTTATGGCATCGCCTGATCCAATGGACCGCTCGCTAAAAACCCGAGTCTCAAGGGTGGCGGTCAACCTTCGAGACGCAAGAGGTATCGTCTCAGGAGACGTTGAGTGATCCTAGAGGGTGAGTGATCATAGTTGAATGATCGTAGAAATGAGGACGTACAAAACCAAGCCTGGCACCCGGTCGCGATTCCTTGAGATATTCCGCACCAAGTCTGTTCCGGCACACACGCAAATCGGAATGAAAATACTGGGTCCGTTTCTTTCCGTGGAAGATCCCGACACCTTCTTTTTTATGCGGGGCTTTCCTGACTTACCGTTGCGTGAGCCGATGAAGGTGCAGTTCTATGAAGGCGAGCTTTGGAAGAGCGATCTGGAGAGACGCCACCCTGATGCCGACTGAAGACATCATCGCGCTTCTGATTCGCAGAGCGTGAGAGAATCAATAGCAGTTGAGGTCCTTCAAGGGCCAATGAGGCGTGGGCGTTTCCCAAGAATCCGCCGACCGCTGCGGCTATCGCGTCTCCGAAGGAGCGGCGTAGCGGGATGACCGCTTCCGGCCGCAAAGCACAGTCCCTCAGAAGCGGAGGAAGCGCCCAAAATGGGTGCCGTTAATCAACAGCATAACGGGACGATTTGCTGATTCTCGTACCAACCCGCAACGGTCAGAACCGTTCATTCAAGAGCATGAGATTTGCAACAGCACGTGACGAGACGGCAGCCTATCACTGGTTATTCAGCGGAAGTATGGAAATTCAACCAAGGCGCGGAACCACTGCCGCACCCAGCTTCCATCGTTCTGGCGCTCTTCCATGATTAGAGCTGGCTTTGATTTTTCGATTGTTGCCCAATTGCCATCGGCAACTGTGACCAAATCGCTTGCCGAGACAGTCCCGCTCGCAGGCGGAACTCTGCGTCCGCGAACCCATACAGGAAGTGACGCCAGCCAAGAGCTACCCACGCCTGTTTCGCTGGTATCGCTTCCAAGATCGATGAACTGATGGATTGTCGCGATGATCCTCATGGGCGTCGCGGCGCCCCCTCGGGATCGTGCGCGCCGCGTTCCGAACCGAAATCCCCCGTGGGCGGATATTTGGCAGCTACCTTCTCATCGATATCGATGCCCAAGCCCGGCTTGTCGTTCGAATAGCGAACGCCGTTGCGGATTTCCGGACAGCCAGGAAAAAGCTCCTGCAACTGTTCGTTGAAAGCACGCCCCTCGCAGATTCCGAAATTGTAGATGGCCAGGTCCAGATGCAGGTTGACGGCATGACCTACCGGCGAAACATTCGGCGGTCCGTGCCAAGCCGTCTGGACGCCGAAAAATTCGCACGTGTACGCAACCTTGCGCGCCAAGTTGAGCCCACCGGCCGCGGAGATGTGCATGCGGATGAGGTCAATATAGCGGTTGGAAACGAGCGGCAGCCATTCGTTTTGATTGACGAACAACTCGCCCATCGCGATGCCGATCGAGCTTTGTTCGCGCACGATTTTGTACCAGCTCACATCTTCCGGCGCGAAGAGATCCTCGATAAAGAACGGACGATATGGTTCGACTGCCTTGGCCAGCATGACCGCGCCGCGCGGCGTTGGCCGCTCGTGCACGTCGTGACCGATTTCTATGTCCCAACTAATATTCTTTCGGATATATTCGAATGCATCGCATAGCTGCCTGATATAGACTGTGTCATTGCCATGTACTTGGCCGCCACCGGTCGAGGCTTGCGGTGCTCCAGGCGCGCGGGCCGGCGCGCCACCGCTCAGATAGATGCGGAAATGATCGTAGCCATCCGCCATCATTTTGCGAATCTGGTCTTCCATCGCCTGTGGCGTGCGCGCCTGGATGTCCCCCAGCATTCGCAGACCGCTGCGCACCTTGCCGCCTAAAAGCGCATAGACCGGCACGCCGCAGCGTTTGCCCATTATGTCCCAAAGCGCACCATCGATCGCCGCCATGGCGTTGTTGGCATCCACACTGGCACGCCAATAAGGCGCCACCCACAATTCCTGCCAGAGCTTCTCAATTTCATCTGCATTACGGCCGACTAACATGGGCTTTAAATATTGCTCAATCGTATTCGCCACGATGGTCGGACGCTCTGCATGTGTTCCGCAGCCGATGCCATAGAGCCCTGGCTCACTGGTATAGACCTTGGCGTTGATCATGTTTGTGCCGTCAAGCTTGGTGATGATCACCTTGATGTCGGTAATTTTAAGAGCCGGCACGCCGCCGCTGCGGGCGCGGTCACGGGCCGCTGCCGCCGGCTGGGTTGCGGTGGCCGCAGCTTGAGCAAATGCCTCCCGCGCCGAACCGAGACACACGGCCGCGCCCGCAGCGCCGCCGACAATAGCCCTAAGTGTTTCGCGTCTGTCCATAACTCTATATCCTTTCTGCGCTATCTTCTCACGTTATGGCGACGGAACAAATTTCAGCTCCGGCGGCCTGGTGTACCGTCAACTCGACCAACCGCTGTTCCCTCTTCCCGACCAAGCGCCAGGCCCCCACGAAGCGGATCCCGTAAAGGGTCGGGGCTCAAATGCGCGACAAAGAAACCAAGCCGGTACTGTAGCCCTTGTAATGGTCCTTTATGTAATCCGGCGCAGCCACCAGCATGCAGAGGGCGCGTCAACAAATGCTTCACCTGGGCAGGTATTTTCCGGGTTTATCACTCACGACAAAACCTCGACCGCGAGTCCGTTGCTGCATTTGGCGGGTTGCTACTTGTATCCCGCGAGGTCGAATAGGCTCAGCGTTGCTGGAGAGGTTTGGGGGGCCTCAGAACCTACCGATTCGGTCTTATCGAAAGTCCGCCGGACCGAACACCCATCTGCGCCCGAGCCATCCTCGCCCGCGTACTTCCGATTAAGATCTATCGTTTCCCAGGCGCAATCCCCGTGCGTGATTCGTACCACTTGGTGCAGTGGAATTGTTCGAAACATGTCTCTGGCCACTGGGACTCGTGTGGGACACTACGAGATCCTTGCGCCCATTAGTGCTGGCGGCATGGGCGGAGTATATCGGGCCCGCGATCCGCGGCTGAAACGGGACGTGGCGCTGAAAGTGTTGCCTGATTGCTTCGCCGGCGACCCGGAGCGCATGGGAAGTTTCCAGCGCGAGGCTGAAGTGCTCGGTTCACTGAATCATCCCAACATTGCCCAAATCTATGGCGTATTATCCCCGCAATCCACGATTCGCGTCTCAGTGTCAGAGTCCCAAATCGTTATGGCTGCCGAGCGCCTGCCGCACTTAGGCATATTCGCGTGTTTCCCTTCCGGGAACACGCCGTCCGTAACTGGCTCTCCGTTGTTACTCGCCGCGCGAACGGTCTTCGCCTCTTGCTGCCAGTTCAGCCCCTGGGTATCACAAAAACACCGAATCGTGAAGCTCCTTATTGAAGCGCTGCGTAAAATTGAAGCGCTGCGTAAACTCGACGTTGCGCGGCTGATCTTCTTTCGGGCGTACACATCCCAGGCGCCATTTTTTGCCATGCATCATCAAAATGTATTTCATAAATCTTCTTGATCCGGCACTGGAACTGTGTTTACACTCTACGATTGCAGAGCGTGGATGGCAAACTGCCGGACTTCGATCGGCATGTTGGTCGGTACTCCTCCAGGACCCGGCGCGGCTGAAATTCGGCCGGCAATTTCGTAGGCCCGCTCCGGTGTTGCTATGTCTACAATCCAGTAGCCAAGCAGAAACTCCTTGGATTCGGGAAAAATGCCGTCCGTGATCGGCATCCCTTCCTTCATGCCGCGCACCACCTTAGCGTCATGCGGAGCTGCCAAGCCTTGTGTTGCGACGAACTCACCCGTTTCAGTAAGCTCGCGGTTCAAGCTCGTCAAGATAGCCATATGGGTATCAATGTCTTTCTTGGACCACGCCCGGTATGCATCTACTCCTGCTTTGCTTCCTGACATCAGCAAAATGTATTTCATGTCTCTTGCTCCTTCCTGTTTCACGCCGCCTGTTTGGCGCGTTTCATAGGGTAGTCGGAGCCGCCTCCCGGTTCTCGACATGCTCTCGGCAAATCTTCTGTACAAAAAAAGTTGGCGGTCCGATGTCGATTTGAAACCTCTTGCACCAACCTATCTACCCGAGGCGTAATTACCGAGTCCGTAGCAGTAGACGTCAACCAGGACTGGGTGGCAGCATGCGGCCTGCAGGAACGATTCATGGAAATTCCGTGCGCTCAACCACTAAGGCTCACCTACAATGCCCGCTGCTGGCAGATGCGCGCGCTTGCCGGTGATTGCTTCCACTTCGTATCCCTGCCCAGCGCGTTGGGCTCGCCGTCGCCGATGCGTCCGGTAATGGCCTCCTGCAGCGTTCATCATAGCGAACGTCCAATCCTCTCTTCGCACCGCCGCATTGTTCGTCCGCGAAGACCGGGCTGCAGTCGTTAGTGCCGTGAAGCGTCAGTTGCACGCATGCTCGCCCGTCGGATTCTTTGCCGAAACCGTCTACCAGGCGCAGACGGTTCAGTTGTATCCTGTAGATCTCATAGTCGCCTCCACTGACGCCATCGTCGAATTTACAAACCGGCTAGCGAAGAGTGGGGAGTCGAGGGTCTTCTTGCGCCCTTGAAACGTTGCCGGACGCGGCCGCCGGAGGACATTGTCGAGGCGGCATTTGCGGCGCTCGCCGAATTTTCAGGCGACAATCAAACGGACGAGACAACCATACTCGCCGTGCTCGTTCACTGACTACAAGATCCGGGTGGTGCGAGAAATGAAGGAGGCGGGCGAACTTCCCACAAGAGTGAGAGTCCGATCGAGCCAATACTTGAAAATCTCATTGAACAGGACCACCAGCGAGTCAAACAACGCGTCCGGCCGATGCTCGAATTCAAACGATTAGACAACGCGGCGGTCACCATTAGCGGCGCTCGCCGCTTGACCCATTGCGAACACTCAGGGCGGAAAAGCCCGGCCAACCTCGCCCCTTACTCGATTTTGCACCAGAGCCCATCGACAGTAGTAAATTGTTATCGTTGTAAATCCATCGGACGAAAGTGACCACCTCTCAAGTGCCCCATAAGTTAACGAATGTCCTCACACCTGTCCCCAGTGATATCGGAATCGCCCAGGCAGCGACGGCGATTCCCATTGACCAGATCGCCTCCCATGCGGGCATTCTTCCGGAAGAGTTGGAACTCTATGGCAAGACCAAGGCCAAAGTGCACCTGTCTATTCGAGAGCGGCTCAAAGACGTCCGCAACGGCAAGTACATTGTCGTGACAGCGATCACGCCCACTCCTTTGGGTGAAGGTAAAACGACCACCACGGTCGGGCTGAGCCAGGGTCTGGGGGCGTTTCTCGGCAAGAAGGTGTTTACGTGCATTCGGCAGCCCAGCCAGGGTCCGACGTTCGGTATTAAAGGCGGCGCGGCTGGCGGCGGCTATAGCCAAATTATCCCGATGGAGGAGTTCAACCTCCATCTAACGGGAGACATCCACGCCATGACCGCCGCCAACAATCTGCTGGCAGCGGCAATCGATAGCCGCTACTTTCATGAGCAGCAGACGCAGGACGACGCGGTGCTGTTCGATCGTCTTTGCCCGGGTGGCAAGGATGGAAGCCGGCGCTTTTCCCCAGTGATGTTGCGAAGATTGAAGAAACTGGGAATCGACAAGACCAACCCCAGCGAGTTCACGCCGCAAGAGCAGAGCCGGTTCGCCCGCCTGGACATCGATCCGGATAGCATCACCTGGCGGCGCGTGCTGGACACGAATGACCGCATGCTGCGCCAGATCACCATCGGGCAGGGTCCGGAAGAGAAGGGGCTCACGCGCGTAACCGGCTTCGACATGGCTGTGGCAAGTGAGCTAATGGCGATCCTAGCGCTGACCACCGACTTGGCGGATATGCGGGAACGTCTGGGCCGCGTGGTCATCGGCAGCAGCCGTGCCGATGAACCGATCACTGCCGACGACCTGGGAGTGAGCGGAGCGCTGACCGTCCTCATGAAGGACACGATCATGCCCAATCTGATGCAGACCATAGAGGGCACGCCGGCCTTCGTCCATGCCGGCCCCTTCGCCAATATCGCGCACGGCAACTCTTCGATTGTGGCGGATCAGATTGCACTCAAACTGGTGGGACCGGATGGGTACGTCCTGACCGAGGCGGGATTCGGCGCGGACATGGGCATGGAAAAGTTTTTCAACATCAAGTGTCGGGTCAGCGGCCTGGCGCCCAATTGCGTTGTTCTCGTTGCCACCATCCGGGCCTTGAAGATGCACGGCGGCGGCCCCAAGGTAGTGGCCGGGAAACCACTGGCCCACGCCTACACACAGGAAGATCTGGCACTGCTGGAGAAGGGGTGCAGCAATCTTGTCCGGATGATTGGGAATGCCCGTACATTCGGCATTCCCGTGGTGGTGGCGATCAACCGCTTCAAAGACGATACGAACGCTGAGATCGACCTGGTGCGGCGTATCGCGATCGCGGCCGGCGCGGAAGACGCTGTGATGACCAACCATTGGGCACAAGGCGGAGCGGGCGCGGTGAACCTGGCCAAGGCGGTGGTTGCGGCTTGCGAGAAGCCCAGCAATTTCCACTTCCTTTATCCGTTGGAAATGAGCATCAAGGACAAAATCGAGACCATCGTACGCGAAATGTACGGCGGCTCGGGCGTCGAGTATTCGCCGGAAGCCGAGAAAAGGATCGAATTGTACACCCGTCAGGGCTTCGACAAACTGCCCATTTGCATGGCGAAGACGCACCTGAGCTTGAGCCACGACCCGAATCTGAAGGGCGCGCCCAGCGGCTTCATCGTGCCGGTGCGCGATATCCGTGCCAGCGTAGGAGCCGGATTCCTATACCCGTTGCTCGGAACCATGAGTACGATGCCCGGCCTGTCCACTCGCCCGGGCTACTTCGACGTCGATCTGGATACCGCGACCGGGCGGGTGATTGGGTTGTCCTGAGCTCCGTGGGCCATTTTCGCAGGCTGGGATAGACGTTGAGTAGTGGGTAAGTTTGAATTTTCGCTGGATGTTGGATCAACGCCTGGTTCTGACCACAGGTAACCCGCCATGCAATGGAGTCCGACGACAACTGAAATCGCGATCAACATCCACCCAGTATCTGTGAACGGGGCACTAAGGAACACCAGTGCAACAACTCCACCCACGAGTTTGCTCAGTGTTCGGATGAGTTCTTTAAAGGTTTTTATCTAACTGCCCCAGGCCAACGATATCGGAAATCTCCCAGAACGTATCAGACACTCAGCAGCCCTTGCAGGAGTCACCTTCAAGGTCTGATGGATTCTCACAAAATTATAGGGCAGCGTGTGGAGCGCGACGGCTGCAAACTGACCCACTATCCTTGGACATCACTTGACCGAGCCCGGCGTCCAATAGCCATCGTATACAATGGGTATTTTCGCAGTCTTAGAATTTCCACACAGGGAGTCATATGGGAACCGCTGTTGATACTGTCGCCGATGCTAAAACCGCCGCCAGCGCAGAGATGATTTCGAGCGGCCAGATCGTGGCCAAAATGCTGAAGCAGGAAGGCATTCGGCACATCTTCACCATTTCCGGTGGCCACATTGTCGACATCTACAACGGATGTATTGACGAGGGGATCGAGATCGTCGACGTGCGCCACGAGCAGGTGGCAGCTCACGCGGCCGATGCCTACGCGCGTATCACCGGGCTAGGTTGTGCGGTTGTCACAGCCGGTCCCGGTACAACTGACGCGGTGACTGGAATGGCGAACGCGTTTCGCGCGGAGAGTCCGATGCTGCTGATCGGCGGCAATTCGGCGCTCAAACAATACCGCATGGGTGGGTTGCAGGAATTACGTCATACCGAGATGATGACGCCGATCAGCAAATTTGCATCGCTGGTCATGACCACTGAGCGTGTCGCGGAAATGATGGGTATTGCGCTGCGCGAGATGTACAACGGCGCACCCGGGCCTGGGTACCTCGAGATCCCGCATGACATCATGGACGGAAAGGTCGAGGCGTCCAAGGTACGCTATCCCAAGAATTTCCGGGTGCGCGGCGCGGACGGAGGCGTACCGGAATTCATTGGTGATCCCAAGATTGTGCAGCAGGTTGCAGACTTGCTCGCGAACGCGGAGCGCCCGGTGGCATTGTTTGGCACACAGGCGCGCACTTGCCGCGCGCATGACGCCATCGACCGGTTCGCGCGCCATTTCAATATACCCATCTACGTCAATGGCTCGGCACGCGGCACACTACCGCGCAATCATTCCCACTCTTTCATGCCTTCGCGCAAGACGGCGTTCGACAACGCCGACGTCATCTTGCTGGCCGGCACGCCACTGGATTTCCGCATGGGCTACGGCCGGCGCCTCAATCCCAAGGCGAAGATCGTAATCATGGATATGGACTACAAGAACGTCGGCAACAACCGCGACTTCGATTTCGGGTTAGTCGGCAATCTGAAAACCATCGTGAACGCCATGTGCGACGCTTCGAGCGGCGATACAGCGAAGAAACACGACCCTTTCCTGAAGATGCTGCGCGAGGACGAAGAGAAAAGCAAGAGCAAGGACGACAAGATCATCGCAGCTAATGAGGTGCCGATTCACCCCGTGCGCCTGTGCCACGAGATCAATGAGTTTCTGCAGGAAGAGACGGTCTACATTGGCGACGGAGGCGATATCGTCACGTTCTCAGGATCAATAGTGCGGCCGCATAAACCCGGCGGATGGATGGACCCTGGCCCGCTCGGCACGCTCGGTGTCGGCACGGGTTTTGCCATGGCCTCTAAGCTCGCCCAGCCGGAACGCGACGTAGTGGTGCTTTACGGCGATTGCTCCTTTACGCTGACGGGCTTCGATTTCCTTACCATGGTGCATCGGAAACTGCCTTTCGTCGGCGTCATCGGGAACAACTCCTCGTGGAACCAGATTCGCTTTGGCCAGGAGCGCAAGTATCCGGGCCGGGGCGATATAGGCAACGTCGTGGGTGACGTGCGATTCGACCGGCTGGCGGAAGCAATGGGCGGTTTTGGCGTCCGGGTCACCAAGCCTGAGGACATCCGGCCCGCGCTCGAGAAGGCCCGCGACTCGGGCATGCCTGCGCTGGTCGATGTCGTGATCAATCGCGACGTTTATTCTTCGGGCACCTCTAACCAGACCATGTACAAGTAGTCCGCCGCGCAATTTCCGCCACGCATTTAAAGGAGAGTAAAGATCGATGGAAGCACTGAAGGGAATCCGCATCCTTGACATGACGCATGTGCAGGCCGGCCCAACCTGCTCGCAACTGCTGGCATGGATGGGAGCGGACGTGATTAAGCTGGAGTCGCCTGCCGGTGATGCGACGCGCGGTCAGTTGCGAGACATACCGAATGCGGACAGCCTGTATTTCACCATGTTGAACTGCAACAAGCGCTCGATTACGGTCAACATGAAGTCGCCCGAAGGCAAGGCGGCATTCGTCGAGCTGCTAAAAAAGAGCGATATCGTCATGGAGAACTTTGGTCCCGGAGTGCTTGACCGGCTCGGGTTTCCCTGGGAGAAAGTCCACGAAATTAACCCGCGGATTGTGATGGGTTCGATCAAGGGCTTCGGCTCCTCTGGCCCCTATGCCGATTTCAAAGCGTATGAGAACGTGGCTCAGGCGATGGGTGGTGCAATGAGCACCACGGGAATACCAGAAGGACCGCCGTATGTCACAGGCGCCCAGATCGGCGATTCGGGCACGGGCCTGCACTTGGCGATCGGACTGCTCGCTGCACTGCAACAGCGCAACCGCACTGGTGAGGGACAGTACGTCGAAGTCGCGATGATGGACGGCGTGATGAACCTGTGCCGGGTTAAGTTTCGGGATCATCAACGACTGACACGCCAGGAACTATCGGAGTATTCGGTTCCGACCAAAGGTTTGACCGCCACTCCCCGAGCTGGCAACGACTCGGGCGGCGGCCAGCTCGGGTACGCCATAAAATGCAAGCCAGGCGGTCCCAACGATTATGTGTATATCGTGGTGCAGGAAGCCGTCTGGGAACCGCTCGCTAAACGGATGGGGCCCGAATTGGGTTGCCCGGAACTGGTAAACGATCCACGCTTCGCCAAGATCGCCGACCGCCGCAAGAACCAGAACGAGATGTGGCCCTTGATCGACAAGTTCGCGTCGAATTACACCAAGCGCGAGTTCATGGCGATTATGAATGAGCTGGATGTACCCTGCGGTCCGATCATGTCTACTGACGATCTGGCAAACGACGAGCACGTGCGCGGGCGCGAGATGTGGGTGGAAGTCGACCACCCGCAGCGCGGCAAGTGGTACAACGTCGGCATGCCCATCAAGCTTTCTGCGTCTCACGCGGAGATCAAGCGATCGCCATTATTAGGCGAGCATACCGACGAGATACTCAAAGAAGTGCTGGGCTGGACCGATGCTCAGATCGCGGCCAGCAAACAGGCGGGAGCCTTTTCGATGCCGCCGAAAACCAAGTAGGGCGCGAGCGCAATGAAGATCGCGATCATCGGCCAGCAGGATTTTGGTAAAGCGGTGCTCGGAGCTTTTCTTGCTCGTGGCGACGATGTCGCGGCGGTCTTCTGCGCGCCTGAGAAGGAAGGTGCGCGGCCGGATGTACTCCGCTTGGCTGCGCAGGAAAAAGGCCTCACAGTCCATCAATTCAAATCGCTAAAGGATCCCGAAGCAGCGCGGGCCATGCAGACGACCGGCGCCGATCTCGGCATCATGGCTTTCGTCCTGCAGTTCGTGTCGCAAGAATTCGCGACGATTCCGAAACACGGCACGATCCAATATCACCCGTCCCTCTTGCCCAAATATCGCGGCCCAAGTTCGATCAACTGGCCGATCATCAAGGGCGATACCGAGACTGGGTTGAGCATATTCCGTCCGTCGGACGGACTGGACGAAGGCGCTGTGATTCTCCAGAAGAAGACGTCGATCGCCCCCGATGACACGCTGGGCAGCGTCTATTTCGATCGCCTGTTCCCGATGGGCGTGAAGGCGATGCTGGAGGCTGCGGACCTCGTGGTGTCCGGTAAACACACGGAAACTGTGCAAGATGAGTCTAACGCGAGTTACGAGGGCTGGTGCCGCACGGCTGAGTCTAAAATCGATTGGGCCAAGCCTATCGATCACGTCTACAACCTGATTAGGGGATGCAACCCTGCGCCGGGGGCGTGGACGACTCTCAATGGCAAGAAATTGCAGATCTTCGACAGCCGCAAGACTGTCTTCCGGCGTTTTGCCGACGTGCCGGGAAAGATCGGCGAAGTGACTGATGTCAGCTCGCAGGGCTTCAAAGTCACAGCCCAGGGCGGACTGATCGAGGTTCTAAAGGCGAAGCTCGAGGACGGGAAAAAAGTGAGCGGCGGCGAGGTTGCGCAGGCAGGCGGCATCGGGCCGGGCAGCCTGTTCGGCAGTTGACACCGCTATCCTGAGACTAAGAGAGGAATCATCACCTATGGCAACTCCGTCGAAGGCCCGGCTGACTGCACCGCTGATCCGTGAGAACGGAAGGCATCGCGAAGCGTCTTGGGACGAGGCGCTCGACCGCGTGGCACAGGCCTTCGGACGCACCATCGAAAAGCAAGACCCGCGGACGTTCGGCATGTTCAGTTGCTCGAAGACAACCAACGAGCTGAACTACATTACGCAGAAGTTCGTCCGCTCCGTGATCGGGAGCAACAATATCGACAGTTGCAACCGGACTTGACACGCCCCCAGCGTCGTCGGTCTGGCGACGGTTTTTGGAGCGGGCGGCGGTACGAGCTCGTATACCGAGGTG
>Ga0210401_10000212_pt1 | contig 72163 bp, 75 predicted proteins | sample IncBWH32MmetaG_FD_150866 | JGI IMG/M metagenome (GOLD analysis project Ga0210401, IMG submission 150866) | Forest soil microbial communities from Barre Woods Harvard Forest LTER site, Petersham, Massachusetts, United States - Inc-BW-H-32-M | ecosystem: Environmental > Terrestrial > Soil >...
TCGACACAGTGACGCTGTAGAGCGCATTCTGCTGTCCTTGGGCGAAATTGCCGGAGTGCGACTTGCTAATCGAGAGAACCGCAGCCGGATTTTGCGTAAGCGTGAAGGCCTGCCCCGCGACATAGATTGTGGCAGTGCGTTGCTGAGTGGTATTGTTCGCCGCAAAAGATAGGCTGGTATTTCCCGAGCCAGTACCGGTCGGCGGATTAACCGTGATCCAAGTGGCGCTGGTCCATGCCGTCCAAGGGCAGCCGCTCTGCGTTGCGATTGCTAGCGAAAAACCTGTGGTGGCGCTCGACACCGTCGCTGCGCTCGACAATGTGTAGGTGCACTGACTCGGATGCCAGGCAGCCGCCAGAGACCAGGCGTCCACCGAGCCCAGGCCCGTGACCAGGTCATACCCGGGCCCGGCGTTGTACCCAAACGATCCGGTTGTACAGTTGGTCGTACCAACCGTGCAAGGCACAATGTTATTGCCGGTGGTGATGTCGTGAAAAATATTCGCAACATCGTTTTGTGCCAGAGGGTAAAGTATCGGGTTTATGTTTCCAAGGCCCGGCGTGGCCTGGAAAGCTTGAGATTGGTACCTTTGAAGCACAGCAAGAATGCCCGCGAATACCGGCGTCGATGCGGAGGTTCCGCCAACCACGCTGTTTGCTGCGACTACGGTGGACGGGTTGCCCGAGGCGCAAGTTCCGTTATTGCAGAAGATAAAACCGTCGTGGTCCGCCGATGCTGTCAGAGCGAGATCCGGCACGTCCCGCACTCCGTCGCTCGGAACTCCTGGGCCGGTTTGCCAGACCGGTTTCGAGAAATAGATGCTCAAACCGCCACCCGAAGCAGCGAGCGTCGACCCCGTATCGTTCCAGGCTTGTTCCGGAATATAGGATAGTGCGGAGCCCGAGTTCGCACCATTGGTGCTATTCCAAAAGGTCCCGCTACTCTCATTGAACTCCGTGCCACCCACGCCCGTGACCTCCGGGATGCTGGCGGGGAGGTTTACTGCGATACCGTGCGTGGCGATGGTGTCGGTTTGAGAATCGCACCCGGCTGCTCCCGAATCTCCGGATGCCGCGACCCAAGTGATGCCTAGAGCGTTGGCTTGTTGTGCAATGAGCTGCTGTGACTGCCAAGAGGAACTGTTATCCGGTTCGCAGCCGCCGAAACTGTAACTGATGATCGGCGCCAGGTTTTGATTTACAGTATGCGTGACCGCGTTGAACACATTCACCGAGTAAACATAGATCAGATTTGCGTTGCGCGCGACCGCGCCGGCCCACTCCAGGTCCAGGTCCGCTTCTTGCATATCCGACGTCATCCCCGGATCCCGGCCGACGAGCACCGGCGTAGGTAGGTTGGACGACAGGTTGAACATTGTCCGAAAAGCAGTAATGTCCGACATTAGAATGTCCGACTGCCCCATAATGGCGATAGTCTGCCCGTCTCCGAAATTTCCCGCGTTATACAGCGGCGTAAGGTCGTAAATTGTGGCAATGTCGTCGGGCGCCAGATAGTGGCTCGATCCTGAGGTGAAGTCCGGATGCGCGCGTGGCGATCTTAATAGACGCGTCAGCGGCTTGGGATAAAAGTCATCCAACCCTAAAATACCGGTGACCGCCGGGGCGAGCGCCCTGGGAACTGATGGCTCATTCGAGTTTGCAAAATGCATCTCGCCGGCGACGTTGTAGCGATGAATCTCGGTACGAAGAGCGGCCTGCACGTTGGCGACGCCGCCGCTGAACGCAATCCAATTGCGGCCACGGGCAACCTCGTCAACCGTCAAGCCTTGCGACTGCAGCCAAAAAACGATCTTGTCGATATCGGCTCGGCTAAGACCAAAGCGATCCGCATACTGTTCGGGAGTGAGCCAGGCGTGGTAATTCGGAGAGGCCGGGTCTTGTTGATCCCGCAGCAGCGTTTCGAGAGCCGCCTGCTGGTTCGCGGCCGGCTTCAGCATGAGCGTGATCCGCTCGAGTCTTAGAGAAAGATCGGCCGGCCCTTGGTCAAACTGCGCCTGCGCCCTTGGATTGATGGTGCCTCTTACGGCAATTACGTCCCGCGGGTTCAGGTTTTCAGGAATGCGATCCGGCTGGCCGAGCAATAGGCATGGCGCAAAAGCTATTACGATTGCGAAAAGAAAGGCTCGTAGAGTCAACGACATAATCGAAAGGCTTTGCTGAGCCTGACTAGTTCGAGGAAAGAGAAAAAAGCCTGCTTAAGCTTATGATACGCGAGAACCGACGCTCAGATGAGGACAAGTGCGATAGACGTGCTTAGGTCGACCAACTTTCAACGGATTCTCGCGTATTCAGCTTGGGCTTGCTTAAGGACTGGAATGTCCCGATCGGCATCTTTCCATAAGGTGAGGAAATCCTCGTAGGCCGTCTTTGCCTTGGTCTTGTCTTCCGACATAGCGAGCGCTCTGCCTAATTGCAGGCGCGCTAGTGCGCCGATAGGATCGCTGACGACGATGGCGCGGTGATCGAGAATTTTCTGGAATTCCGCGGCGGCTTCGGCGCCTTGCTGTGCGGCCAAGTAGGCCAGACCGCGCACGTAGACCGGATAAAGAGCGCCGAAGGATGCATCAAACCAACTGGGCGGCGCGCCTAGTTCATACGGAGCCGCGGTTCGCAACAGTTCGATCGCCTTAGCAGACTCGTTGTGGTTCAACGCGAGCAGTGCGCGAAGCCCCGGCATGTAACTCAATCTGACCGCCGTATCCTCGGGGAAGCGTTTGGCTAAGTCATCGGCGAGCGTTTGAGACTGAGAAGAATCGCCCGAGAGCGCCAGTGCAAAGGCCGCGCCATACTCGACATCCCGGCTTTTTGAGCTTTCCAGAACTGCCTTCGCACCTTGCTTCGCCTCCCGAATATTTCCAAGGAAGGCGTCCCACAGCGTGGCTCCGATTTCGAACAAAGCCGCCCTCTCCGGCTGAGCCGCCTGCCTGGCCAGGTCCGCCGCACGCCGCGTCATGCTCTTGGCCTGTTGCCTATGGCCAGAGTACGCCAGACCGAAACCTTGGTAATAGTCCACCCAATCTTCCGCGTCTGGCTTTCCTTGACTTAGAGCGACCACGCGTTCCATTCCCGCCTTGTCGCCCTTCAGTACCGCGAGCATGTAGTTCTGGGCCAGAAGCTCCGGGATCTCCAGTTTATGCTCGGACATGCGACGACACGTGGCCTCGGCCTCCTCCAAGCGGTCCACGAATTGATAAGCGGTGGCGAGAGTTACATACCCGAAAGGAACATCCGGATCGAGCGCGATCGCTCTCTTGGCCTGCTCTATCGCCTTTTCATATTTGCCGAAGAAAGGGTAAACGGTGCCCGACAAGAGTCCCGGCGGCTCGTACTCACGAGGATAAGTTTGGCCCCACAACTCAAAGGTCTCTTGCGCCTTTTCGAGATTTCCCGTCACTTGTTGATCGTAGGTAGTGGTAATAAGAAACTTCTCCGCATCCGACGCGCGATCCCGTAATTGATAGGCTTTGGTGGTGTTCTCCGCGGAGAGCTCGGACTCTCCGATCTCCCCGTAAATGCGCCCCAGATACGCGTATGCTATTGCGAACTTGGGGTCGATCTCAAGGGTGCGCTTGAAAAATGGTAAAGCGGAGAGGTCACCAGTTGAATGGAGAATCTTAAAGGCGGTGCTATAGGTTTTCAACGCTTCGAGTGACGGCGTGGTAGCCTCGGCGAGCGGAGTCGAGTGCTTTTCCACCGTGGCGAGCGATTCGCCGACTCGGGTTCTGAATTTACTGGCAATTTGACTCAACGCATTCAGGACGTCTTCTTTCCTGCCCGCTTGCACTTGCTCCTCATCCAGGACATCTCCAGTGCGACAGTTCTTAGCGCGTAATCCCAATACGTATTGGGTTCCGAGGTTTGCAATCGAGCCATCCAGAACGGCGGCGCCCGCGGTTCGCTCACAGACTTCTTTAGCGAGCTCCGGAGTAAGTCGCGCATCCGCCGGCTGGCCCATTAGCCGCATCGCCTTCTGGATATGCTGATCGGACACGAGGCTGAGAAAAGGCGACTGTTCCAGTTGTACTGCCAGGCCTTGCCGAAGCGTCCCGTCAAATACCGGGTCGCCCGTCTTGTTTGTGAAATCCGCGAGGACAATCGTATCCCTATCCGTGAGTTGTGGTTTGCCGTGAAGTGCCCGGGGAAAATAGAAGTAACCGGCGGCGAAAACCGCCAGCACAACCGCGGCGGCAGGCGCAATTACCTTCGCGCGAATGGCATTGGCGGCGCGCCATGAGATGGGCGCTTTGGTGGAGGCATCCGTGGCGGCAAGAGCTGTGGACAAATCGCGTACTATCTCAGAGGCGGACTGATACCGCTTGGCCGGCTCCTTTTCCAGCGCCCGCGAAACGATGCGATCGATTTCTGGCGCCAGTTCCGGCCGAAGCTCGCGTAACCGAGGCGGGGAGTTGTGCACGATGGCGTGCATGACCTGAAGGTGCCCGTCTCCGGTAAATGGCGGCCGGCCCGCCAGCATCTCATAAAGAACTGCTCCCAGGCTCCACAGGTCGGTACGGCTATCGAGAGTCTTTCCGGATGCCTGCTCGGGAGACATGTACAGCGGAGTCCCTTTTGTGGAGCCATCCACACTCGCCGTGGCGTCGGTGGATTTGGCCAGGCCAAAGTCAATGATCCGAGTGACGCCGTCCTTGGCCACGATCACGTTGCCGGGCTTGATGTCGCGATGAAGAATGCCCCGTTCGTGCGCCTTGGCCAGCCCCGATGCAATCTGCCGGGCGATGTGCAAAGCTTCGGCCACCGGCAGCCCTGCGTCCGTATTTTCCGCCGCGATCCGGGCGCGTAAGGTCACGCCCTCGTGGAATGCCATGGCGATGAACAGGTCGCCACCCGGGGCCTCGTCGATATCATGGATCACTACGATGTTGGGGTGATCCAAGGTCGATGCAGCGCGGGCCTCTTCTTTCAGGCGCCGCTTCAGTTCGTCGTTCTGCCGCAGATGCGGCGGCAGAAATTTCAGGGCTACCAGCCGATTCAGCTTCGGGTCGAACGCCTTGTAGACCACTCCCATGCCGCCGGCGCCCAGCATTTCCAGAACCTTATAGTGGGAGATCGTCTGACCGGCCAACTGCGTTACAGTGGATTCCTCTGACTCCAGCAACTCCGCCGCCGGACTGTCCAGGAAACTTCCTGCCTGCTGATCGGAGGCCAACAGGGACCGGACTTCCCGCTCCAGCCCCTCGTCTCCCGCGCACGCCTGCCGTAGAAAGCCTTCGCGCTCGGCACGCGGATGTTCCAAGGCGGCGTGCAGCAGGCTATCGATTCGTTTCCAGCGTTCCGAGTCCATCAGTGCTCCCGCCAGTCGATTCGCGGTCGCCGGTGATTTCGCGAGACAGCCAAGCCTTGGCGGTACGCAAATCCCGCCTCACCGTGCCGGACGAGATTTTGAGTACCTCGGACGTTTCTTCCAGGCTGAGTCCGCCAAAAAAGCGCATTTCCACCACCTGCACTTTGCGTGGATCGAACCGCGCCAGTGCGTTCATCTCGTCATCCAGCGCCACCGGGTCCGCGGGTCGATTGCCGCGCACGTTCCACCAGAATGCGCCGGATCAACTGGGCCGCAACCGCGAAAAAATGGGCTCGATCCTGCCACTGCATGCGCTTATAATCCACCGGGCGCATGTAGGCTTCATTCACCAAAGCCGTAGTTTGCAGGCTGTGGCCGGGGCGCTCCCGTCGCATGTAACGCTTCGCCAGGCGGTGAGCTCCTCATAAACTAAGGGGGTTATCCTTTCGAGCGCGTTCCGGTCTCCGTCGCTCCAGGCACGGAGAAGCGTGCTTACATCGCCCGCCGCCGGTTCGCCGCGCTTTGCCGCTCTCTGCATTGCCTCTGAATTATACCTCCACACCCTCTCGGCCAAATTAAAGTTGCTTGCGTGATCACTTCCTCGCGCATCCTGCGCCTACTTGAATTGGAGGGACATCGGTTGGGCTCGCAAATTTGATCGCCGCCCGTACTAGATCTGTTGAAGCAGGCCGGTGGACCGGTGACGCCCGCCCACCCAACGCCTGTGCCCCCACCCGCGCCGGCTGACTTGAAGCATGCCGTGGAGCGCGGCCTGGCGCTGATGGAGAAAACCAGTCACGGCTTTTTTGTGAATGGCGCCTGTGTATCCTGTCATCTCTATGGGTCGGCCGGTCCGATGCTGCTGGAGCGGGTGGACGGGGGCGGCGCGCCGCTGGCCCAGCTCTATGCCCTGACGGCGCTCGCAGCCGCGGGCTACCGCCCGGACCGCATGACGGATGCGATGATCGCCAATGTCATCGCCCAACAGCTCCGCGATGGCCGCTGGCAGTATGTGCAAATGGGTTCCCGGCCGCCGATCGAGGACGGTGATTTCGCCAGTGCCGCGCTCGGCATCCGCGCACTCAGCGTCTATGGTCCTCCCGGACGCACCGAGATACCGGAGCGTATTCAACGAGCCCGGAACTGGCTGCTTCGAGCCGTACCCTTGACCGCCGATGATCGCAACATGCAGTTGCTCGGCTTGCATTGGGCCGGTGCGGAGGAGCAAGTGCTCCAGAAGCTGAGTCGAGATAACTTGGACCGGCAGCGCGCGGATGGCGGCTGGGCCCAGCGGTCTGAACTCGAGAGCGATGCTTACGGTACAGGTCAGACCCTTTTCGCGCTCAGCGAAGCGGCCGGCGTTTCATCAAAAGACGCAGCGTACCAAAAGGGAGTGAAATACCTGCTCAGTACCCAGCACGCCGACGGATCCTGGTACGTGCGCAGCCGGGCCGCGAAGATCCAGCCGTATTTCGAGAGCGCTTTTCCCTACGGTCCGGACCAATCGATCTCAGCCATGGCAACCGGCTGGGCGACGGCTGCCCTGGCGATCGGTCTATAGGAACCTACAAGAAGCCCTGGTATTCACTCTCAACCAAACAAAAAGAGCCGGGTGCTGGTCGGGCACCCGGCTGAGGAGCACCCACAGGCGGCTCGGAGGTCACCGCTTGTGGTTGTGGAGGAGCCGATCAGGCCAGCAGACCACCATGCCCAAGGCAGGCGATCTCCCAACCCGAAACACGATATCGAGCCAACATCGGGGGAAGCACCCAATCTACCACATTCGGCTTAGCCGAACGAAAGCAGCCCGGCGCCGACAAGATGGGAATTTCATCCTTATAGCCCAGCAGCAAAAGATTGCCCGGTTCTACCGGGGCCAGGAAACGCTCGAAGTGGCAACCGGCATTCAACATTGCACGCCCTACGACGTCGTCGGGCCCGGCCGGCGCGGTCGTGGACGCAATCAGAACAGCAGTGGGCTTGGCGCGCAGCAGGTGCTGCAAGGATTTCGCGACTGTGCACTCATCTTCGAGCGAAGCTAGCACGAACGCTGTGCTGGTCCCCAATCGCTCCAGCCGCTGGCGCATTATACTTTCGAACAGCAAGCGGGCTCGTTCTCCACTGGCCGGGTCCGTGTACAATACACCCAGCGCCGGCGAGCGAATGGGCCGAGCCTGCAAAATTGGCCCTCTTTCTTTAATGATCGATATAACAGCTTCCAGTTGCGAGCTGGCCACGGCAAAAGGAGTGCTTTTAACGGTAGCCACGCGCTGACCGGCCTTGGCGTAAGCAAAATTCAGCATCGTGGCGATCACCACGCTGGCCGTGCAGTTGATCTGTTTGAGCAACTCGTCGTCGACCAGCAGGCAACACGGCTCGGTAGTAAATAAATTGGCTCTCCCTCCAGCAGCGAGACGAATCTCGAGCGATCCACAACCGATTTCGCTCGCGACCTGCATGACAGCCTCGTCCTCGCCAACTTCACCTTCTTCCAACTCCGTGACCCACACTTCGCTCATGCCTTCGGTCGCCAGCATGCGCGCATCTTCTTCGCTGATCACGTGGCCCTTTGCCAGCAATTTTTTTCCGCCCGCGCGAAAAACTGTGCAGCAGAGGACTCTCCCCGTCGCTTCCTTCACATCTATGGTTTGAGCTCGCATACTTTCCCACAATTCCCGTCCCTGGGAATTTTACTAGCTTGAAAAATTATACTCCTAACAAGTGGAAAACCAAGCGAAAATTCTCAAGTATGAGGCGAATTAATTTCCCGGAAGCAAAACAAGCTACCGGGCTTGCTTTAATTGTGGGAGTTGCACCATGACGGATTCGGGTTCGGTACCAGTCCCGAGTACTGGGTGTGGGCGCAATGCCTTCAGCATCGCAATCTCATCGCAGCATTGAAATTTCGGGCATCGAAGGCAATCTTTCCAGACCTTTAGCGGCAGTTCGCCCCGCTCGACTTCCCGGAAACCAACCTTTCGAAAGAAATCCGGTACGTACGTGAACGCAAAGATCGCGTGTAGTTGATTTTCTACAGCTTCTGTCTCCAACGCTTCCACAATTCGTCTTCCCACGCCGCGAGTTTTCAAAATCGGATCCACTGCCAGCGATCGCACTTCGCCTGAGGTCGGAGTGTAAAAGTGGAGCGCTCCGCATCCCGCCAGCCGCTCCCCCATAAATGCAACCGAGAAATCGCGAATGTTTTCTGACATTTCAAACTCGGTTCGCGGCAGCATAATTCCATTCGCGGCATAATCATTGATTAGATTTAGCAACGCGTGGATGTCGCTCATGGTCGCCTTGCGGATGGTTACGTCATCTGCGTCACCTTGCACCGGCGATTCCGTAAAACTGGGGCTAGCCATTGCTGGGGACTCCTATTTCCGCTGAGAGCCTGGTTCCAATCGGGTGCCCGGACAGCAGTCTGTCAAGTATGCCAGGGAGGCCGCCGGGCGCGATGACCACTTCGCTGACACCAGATTGTAACCCTTCCATCGCTGCTTCCAGCTTGGCCCGCATGCCGGCGCTCGCGATCCCCTGCTCGATCAGTTTTTTACATTTGTCAATTGTAATTGACGGATAAATCACTTTTTCCTTATCCCAGACTCCATCGACATCCGTCAAAAAGAAAAGCTTTTCCGCCTGCATTGCCGACGCAACCGACGCGGCCATCTGATCTGCATTGACATTGTAGAACTGCCCGGAGCGATCGCCTGCTACACAAGCGACCACCGGCAGGTAACCGCCCTCGATCAAAAGAGTGAGCAAGCGCGCATCGGATCGCACTGGCTTGCCGACGAATCCCAGCTCCGCATTCATTTGCCGCGCTTCCGTCAACAGCGCATCCATCCCAGTGAGCCCGACGGCTCGCACGCCCTTTGAAACGAAAGCGGCCACCAACTCCTGATTGACCGAGCCCGCGAATATCTTGAGAACCGCGTCCAGCACGTCAGGCGTGGTCACGCGCAAGCCATCGACGAAGCGGCTTTCGACCCCACGTTCTTCGAGGAAGCGCGTCATCTGCTTGCCACCGCCGTGAACCACAACGGCTTGGAGACCGTGTTCGGCCGCTCGCCCGATTTCCGCCGCCAGGCGTTGGCGCGACTCCGTAGAATCGAGCAGCGTGCCGCCGATCTTGATCAACGCCTTCATATCAGTTCCCCGGTCATAGGAGGCCCTCAGTCTCAGGAAAGCCTAACGCCAGATTCATGTTCTGCACTGCTTGGCCGGCTGCGCCTTTGACCAGATTGTCGATCACGCTGACCACCACCGCCCGCCCCGTCGCCGGATCGAGCTTCACACCGATGTCGCAGAAGTTGGTGTGAGCGACGCCCCGGATGTCCGGCATATCCCCAAGCGGGAAGAGACGGACGAATGATTCGTTCTCATAGCGGCGCTGGTAGATTTCGAGTAGCGCTTCGGCGCTGTTGAGATTCCGCGCGCGGAAGTAGATGGTCTCCAATATGCCGCGGTCGATGGGAATGAGTTGAGCGGTGAAGCTCAGTTCCGCCTCTTCGACGCCCGATACCATGAGGATTTCGGGCACGTGCCGGTGATCCAGCACTGAATACGCCGAAAAATTGTCCGTCACCTCGCAAAAACTGGTCTTGAGGCTCGGTTTGCGGCCCGCGCCGCTGACTCCCGACTTGCCGTCGCAAACGATCCCTGCACTGCGGTCGATCACGCCGCTCGCGATCAGCGGTTGGATGGCCAGGTTCGCCGCGGTCGGATAGCATCCGGGATTTGAGATGAGGCGCGCTTGGGCAATGCGGTCGCGGCAGAACTCCGGCAATCCGTACACAGCGTCGGCGAGCAGGTCGGGCGCGGTGTGCTTTTCTTTATACCAAAGCGCATACGTGGCGGCATCGCGCAGCCGGAACGCTCCGCTCAGATCAATCACCTTGGCGCCGGCATCCAGCATTTGCGGCGCAAGTTCCATCGAGACGTCGGCCGGCGTGGCCAGAAACACCAGCGCGAGGTGTTCGGTCTGGACCGCTTCCGGAGTGCACTGTGCGGCGGTGGGCTGCTTGGCGCCGATCGGCTGCGGACGGCGGTCGGAGTCGGCGCGGTGCTCGAGCAGGACTGGCTGGACGTTGGGATGGCGGGCAAGGAGGCGGACCAACTCCGCGCCGCTATAGCCCCGGAAGCCGACGATGCCTACGGTATAATTATTCACTCTCGTGAATAATTATAACATGAGATGGATAGGGTAGTGTCCACGGCTCAGGACACTACCATGGATACTGTACTGAAGTGGTGGGCAGTCGCCTCACGCCCCCACAGGCTCCGACGCCTCAATGATAGCGTCCACCTCTTTGCGGACCCGTTCCTTTCCCCAGCCGCGTTTACTCCCCAGCGCTTCCGCGTACGGCATCAAGGACTCGGCATCCCAGCTACGTTCGTAGCCCAGGTAGGTCGTCACAAAGAGATAATCCCAGAGGCGCTGCTCCAACGCGTCGCCAATCTCCCGTTCAGCCGGCGCGAACGGCCTCTCCGCGGTCACATGCAGCGTGGCTAGGCCGGGCATGATTTCCCGGCATACCAGATCGCCAGCCTCCTCACTCATCCGCCGGTAGGTGGTGTACTTGCCTCCGGCGACATGCAGGATTCCATCCTCGGAGTTCCAGATCCGGTGCTCACGCGACGCGCTGGTCGGCGATCCGTTCCGGTTGCCAATCAACGGCCGCAATGAACTGAAGGCCGAGACCGGCTGGGCCGCCGCATGCGCCGGGAATAACCTGCGCACGATGCCGAGCAGATAGTCACGCTCCCGCGCGGTGATGTGTACGTGCTCCGGCCCCCCCTGGTGATCCTCATCGGTGGTCCCGACTAGCGTAAGCTGATTCCGGCTGCCCCAGGGGATCAGGAAAATGATGCGGCCATCGGGCTCGAAGTGCGCGATAGCGTGATCGGCCGCGCCCACCCGAGGAATTACAATGTGCGATCCGCGGACCAGACGCAGAGCATCGCCGCCGCTCCAGGCACCTCGCGCGTCCACCAGTTTGCGGGCGCTGATCTCGAATTGCTGGCCGGCCAGCGTATCCGTGCACAGCACACGCCAAAGGCCACCCGGTCGCCGCTCCCAAGCATCGGCTCTCACGTAGTTGGCCGCTACTGCGCCCGACGCCATTGCGTCCAGGATATTTTCGACTACGAATCGCGCTGATACGACGCCGCAATCGTGAAAAAGCGCCGCCGCGCTCAGCCCATCGCGCGCTAATCCCGGCTCGATTTGAGCGACCTCGGTCGTGCCCAGCATCCGGTGAGGCGCGATCGCGTCGGCCCCGGCCAGCCAGTCGTAAACGCGGAGTCCCGTTGCGTAAATCAGCCGCGACTTTATCCCGTACATGGGCAGAAGAAATGCCAGAGGCTTCACATATTGAGGAGCGATGCGCAGCAAAACGGAACGCTCTTCGAGCGACTCACGCACCAGGTGGAATTGCAGATATTTCAGATACCGCAGGCCGCCATGGATGAGCTGAGAATTCTTACCGCTTGTTCCGGAAGCGAAGTGCCTCTGCTCGACCAGGCCCGTTTCGAGCCGCGTTCCGGCGTGTCTGGCTCGCAGGGCGAGATCGCGAATGATTCCGGCGCCATTGATCCCGCCCCCCAGGACGAGCACATCGAGCGGAGTTGCTCGGAGGCGTTGGATCTGCTCGGGCCGCGGGTCATGCACTCAGTGACTAGGTTAGAGGATGCTGCTCCAAAAAACATATCGCGCATAAGTCAACCCTATCGGGGACCCATGCGCGATACGAAAGATAACGAATCGGCGAGCCGATTAGCCCTTCTTGGTGGTGTCGTCAGCGGACTTTTTCTTCTTCTTCTTTTTCGCTGTGGACTTGGACTTGTCGTCGGTCTTGGTATCCTGCGCGAAAACGGCGGCCGCGCCAGCGAACAGCGACAGACCAAGCATGATGCTCAACAGTTTCTTCATTCGGGTCTCCTTAAAGGTTTGGGCAATTGTGCCTGACTACCGCTTCATCATGCCAGTCCTAGATGAACTAGACCTGAAGCGGCAGTTAAAAAAGCTTCACCTCCTAACTCTTGAGTCACGTCGCCTGAAAATGCTTTTTGCCCAATTATCTCCCAAAGTATCAATACCTTAGAAGTTTGAGTATCGCGAGGCTGATGCGAAAAGTTGCGTGCACTGTTTTATTATTTGATTGTCATGAAGAAGGATCAGCTCGCCCGACGGCTGGCGAAAGAATCTCACATCACGACGGCCGCGGCTGCCGATCAACTCGATCGTGTCCTGCACGATATTTTGAAGCGCGTTCGCAGCGGACAGAGCGCTTCTCTTCCTGGCCTGGGTACTTTTCGTCCCGACCGCAAAAGCGGTTTTGAGTTCGATGTGACGAAACCGCAGCGTGCCAGAGGCGCCGTTCCGAAGAAGGCATCCAGGTGAACGACCAGCGGCACATCCTCACCGCACGCATCGTCAAGATTGTCCGCGACGCTCTGGAACGCGGCGCCGCCGTCGAGATCGACGGACTGGGTACTTTCCGGGGCAGCCGCAGCCGGCGCTTCACGTTTATTGCACAGAACAAGGCGCGCGTGTTCATCGCTTACGTCGAAGAAGATCTTAGGCCGGTCAAGAAGCTTTATGCCGCGTTCGAGCAACATGGATTTCGTCCCTGGCTGGACAAGAAGAAACTGATGCCGGGACAGAATTGGCCCAGGGCCATCGAGACGGCGATTGAAACCTCAGACTTTTTTGTGGCCTGTTTGTCCCGCCGGTCGACTTCAAAACGGGGCAGCTTCCACAGCGAACTTCGCTACGCGCTTACATGTGCCGCCAGGGTCCCCCTCGACGAAATCTTCTTCATTCCGGTTCGGCTGGACGGCTGCATTGTACCGGGACGCATCTCCAAGCGGATCCAATATGTCGATTTGTTCCCCGAATGGGAGGCGGGCGTGAGAAAAGTGATCGCCGTGATGAAAGTTCAGCAGGAGAATCGGAAGGAGAAGCGTCTAGCGTTGGCTGGCTAGCTTCCTTTTTACGGATACTGCTTCTTTGCTATCGGGCGCAAGCTCCAAATACTTGGCGTAAGCTTCGTGCGCCGCCTTGGAGTCCTTCATTTTCTCCTCGGCGTCACCCAATCTCAAAAAGGCTTCCGCGTAATTGGGATTCCATCGGGTGGCTTCGCGAAATCGGTTGATGGCCCCCTTGTAGTTGCCCTTCTTGAAGTAGAAGTTGCCTACCTTGAGATCCTTCTCGGCTTCCAGCGGATTGAAGGTGTATTCTTTGGGCTTGAGGCTCTCGTCTTCTTCCGGAGGTTCCTGCTCCTGGACCTCGGGTTTCGGCTCCTGAGCTTTGGATTTCAGTTGCTTGTCTTGCGGCCACAGCGCGCCCGCGAGGAAAAGAGACAGAACCAAGAGCCGCCCCACGCTTCAAGTATACCTGGGGCCGGAGCCGCTGCACACTGTGAATTGATCCGTCTTTTGACACACCTGAGACAATAGAAATAGACCCCGATGGAGCTTCGCGACAAAGCTGCCCAGTTGCCCCTGCTGCCCGGCGTGTATCTCTACAAAGACGAGCATGGGAAGGTAATTTACGTCGGCAAGGCCAAGAACCTGCGGTCGCGCGTGCGCAGCTATTTCTCCGATGACCGGCTGGCCGACGTCAAGACCGGAACGCTGATCTCAGATGCGCGCGACGTCGAATATATCCTGGTCGATAACAATAAGGAAGCGCTGGCGCTGGAGAACAATCTCATCAAGCAGTGGAAGCCGCGCTTCAACATCCTGCTACGGGATGACAAAACTTTTCCTTACATCAAGCTGACCAACGAAAAATATCCACGCGTGTACGTCACGCGCCGCCTGGTGAAAGACGGGTCCACATATTACGGCCCGTACTTTCCCGGTAACCTGGCGCACCGGCTGGTCCATTTCATTCACCGGCATTTCAAGATTCCTTCCTGCAAGGTGGATTTAACGCGCTTCCACACGCACCCGTGCCTGGAATTCCACATTCATCGCTGCCTGGGACCTTGCGTCCAGGGGCTGACTACGGATGAACAGTATGCCGCGGGCGTTCGCGACGTGCGGCTGTTCCTGGAAGGCCGCTTGCGGGATCTGGCGGGCGATCTTCGCAAAAGGATGCAGTGCGCCTCGGAGGATATGCGCTTCGAAGAAGCCGCCGCAACACGCGATCTGATCTCCACTGTCGAGGAGATGGAGGAGAAGCAGAAGATCGCGGCCGCCGAGGGCGAGAACATCGATATTCTGGCTTATTACGCCGAGCCGCCGCTGGTTGCCGCTAATCTGTTTCATCTTCGTAACGGCCGCATCGTGGATCGCCGCGAATATTTCTGGGAAGATCTGGTCGAGTTCCAGCCATCGGAATTTTCGGCTTCGTTGCTGATGCAGATCTATCTCGAGCAGCCGTACATCCCCAATCGCATCCATGTGCCGGTGGATTTCGAGGATCGCGACGTGCTGGAAGAGATGTTGAGCGAAAAACGCGGGCGCAAAGTGGAAATTCTGACTCCGCAGCGCGGCCAGAAGAAAGCGCTCCTGGACCTGGTGGAGACCAACGCGAAACATGCGTTTCACCAGCGGTTCCGCGTCATGAAACCATCGGCCAAGGCGGTTCAGGAATCACTGCAGGACGTGCTGGGGCTGCCCGACCCGCCTAAGCGCATCGAATGCTTCGATATTTCGCACATCCAGGGGACCGACAAAGTGGCCAGCATGGTGGTTTGGGAAGACGGCCGCATGAAAAAGTCGGACTACCGGAAGTTCATCATCCGGACCGTGATCGGCAACGACGATTTCGCGTCCATGCGGGAAGTGGTGACGCGCCGCTACTCTCGATTGCAGGAGGAGAAGAAGCCGTTTCCCAGCCTGATTCTGGTGGATGGGGGCCTCGGCCAGCTGCATGCCGCGGTGGACGCTCTGGAATCGATTGGCGTGATCAACCAGCCGGTGGCTTCGATCGCCAAGCGCGAGGAAATCATATATGTTTACGGCCAGGAGAATGAGCCAGTCCAGCTCGACCATTATTCTCCGGTGCTGCACCTGATCCAACAGGTCCGCGATGAGGCGCATCGGTTCGCAGTGACATTCCATCGCAACCGCAGGAGCGCCGCGCGTCTGACATCGGAGCTGGAGCAGGTGGAAGGAATCGGCAGTAAGACCATCGCGAAGTTGTTGCGCGAATTTGGGAGCCTGGAGCGGGTTCGGGAAGCATCGCCGGAGGAACTGGCGAAGGTTATTGGGACTGCGGCGGCGCGTCGGCTGCGGGAGTTTTACAATGCGCAAAGGACGAGTGAGTTGAAGGTGCTGAGGTAGCGCACGCACTCTTGCGTGCCGCGTCGACACTCGTGTCGACGCCCGACTAATGCCGGAAATGCCGCACGCCGGTGAACACCATCGCCAGGCCTAACTGGTTCGCCGCCGCGATCACCAGGTCGTCACGCATCGATCCACCTGGCTGAATCACCGCCGTGATTCCGTGCTTCGCGGCCTCTTCGACGCCGTCGGGAAATGGGAAGAACGCATCGGAGGCGAGCACCGTTCCTTCCAGCGGCAGCACCGCCTTCATCGCCCCGACTTTTACCGAATCGACGCGGCTCATCTGCCCGGCGCCCACCGTGACGCTTTGGCCGGCGCGCGCGTAGACGATCGCATTCGACTTGACGTGTTTGCACACCTTCCAGCCGAATTCGAGCGCCCGCCATTCGTCTTCCGTGGGAGCGCGCTCGGTGACCACTTTGCACTCGCTCCGTTCCAGCCGATGCGAGTCTTGCGTCTGCACCAGGTATCCACCGCTGATCGATTTCACTACCGGCTCGTCTTTCGGTGCAGGATCAACTTTGAGCAATCGTAAGTTCTTCTTCGACGCCAGTACGTTTCGTGCGCCGGGTGCGTAATCGGGCGCAGCGATGGCTTCGACGAACGTTTTCGAGATCTCCTGCGCGGTCTCTTCATCCAATGTTCGATTGAACGCCAGCACGCCGCCGTAAGCGGACACGGGATCGGCCTCGAATGCCCGGCGGTAGCTTTCCGCCTGCGTTGCGGCCTCCGCGCAGCCGCACGGATTGGTGTGCTTGATGATGGCCGATGCAGGCTGATCGAACTCCTGAATCAACTGCCAGGCGGCGTCCAGATCCACCAGATTGTTGTAGGACAGCTCCTTGCCCTGCAACTGCTCCGCTCCGGCGATCCCGCCCTGGCGTACGGAATAGAGCGCCGCGGATTGATGCGGATTCTCGCCGTAACGCAGGTCCAGCGCGCGCGGCGCCCGAATGTCGAGAAACGCCGGCAACCCGGATTCCTCCTTCGCACCCACGCGCGCCAGTCGCGTGCTGATGGCGCGGTCATAAGCTGCAGTGAGCGCGAATGCCTTTTGAGCGAGGCGCCACAAGGTCGGCTCCGATAGCTGGCCTTTGCACTCATGCAGCTCTTGCAAAATGGCCGGATAATCGTCCGGTGAAGTGACCACCGCGACATCTTGGTAATTCTTGGCCGCCGCGCGGATCAAGGTCGGCCCGCCGATATCGATGTTTTCGATCAGCTCCGCCATGCTCGCGCCTTGCTTCGCCGCGACTTTTTCGAAAGCATAAAGATTCACTACCACCATATCGATGGGCGGGATCTTGTGCTCGGCCAACGCTTGCATGTGCCCCGAATTGGCGCGTATGGCGAGCACTCCTCCGGCGATCCGGGGATTGATCGTCTTCAGACGTCCGTCCAGCATCTCCGGAAATCCGGTCACTTCGGAAACCTCGCGAACTGCTACGCCGCCTTCGTGAATCGCCCGCGCCGTGCCTCCGGTGGAGATGATTTCTACTCCCAGATCCCGCAGTCCTTGCGCGAACTCGACGATGCCCTCCTTGTCCGTGACGCTGATCAACGCTCGTTTGATGAATGCCATTCTCTACAATGGTAAACGTGTCTCATCCCGTGACGTTAATCCCCGGTGACGGTATCGGCCCGGAAGTCGCCGATGCCGCCGTCCATGCTGTCAACGCGACCGGCGTTTCCATCGATTGGCAGCGCGCCGATCTGAACGCCAGCATCATTTCCAAATCCGGCCAGGTGCTGCCCCCGCACATTATCGAGTCGCTTGAACGGACGCATGTCGGCCTGAAAGGCCCGGTAACCACTCCGATCGCGGGTGGATTTCAAAGCGTCAACGTAGCATTGCGCAAGCAGTTCGATCTCTACGCTAATGTACGCCCGGTGCGCTCTCTTCCGGGCCTGCGGACTCGCTTCAGCGACGTGAAGATCGACATGGTGATCTTTCGCGAGAACACCGAAGATTTGTACTCGGGGTTGGAGCACGAAGTAGTCAAAGATGTGGTAACCAGCCTGAAAGTGATCACCCGCGTGGCATCGGTAAAAATCGCCGAGTACGCCTTCGACTTCGCCAGAAGATATGGGCGGAAGAAGGTAGCGGCGATTCACAAGGCCAACATCATGAAGCTGGCCGACGGGCTGTTTCTGCGCTGTTGCCGGGAAGTGGCCGCGCGACACCCGGATATCGACTATAAAGAATTGATTGTGGACAACGCTTCCATGCAGCTTGTCATTCGCCCGGAAACTTTCGATCTTCTTTTGCTGCCGAATCTCTATGGCGACATCGTGTCGGACCTCGCGGCCGGCTTGGTCGGTGGACTGGGCGTGGTGCCCGGCGCGAACATGGGCGACCAGCATGCGGTGTTCGAAGCGGTGCACGGCAGCGCCCCGGACATCGCCGGAAAAGGCATCGCGAATCCGACTGCACTCATACTTTCGTCGGTCTTGATGCTAATCCATCTGGGTGAGGAGAAAGCCGCCAGCCGATTGCGGGCCGCCATCGAACGAACCTACGCCGAGAAGAAGCACCTGACGGGCGACGTGGGCGGCAGCGCATCGACTGAGGAATTCACCGATGCGGTGATTGGGAATTTGGGCTAATTCAGGCCTTTTTTGGCCAGAAACTCGATCAGATCGACGACCCGCATCGAATAGCCCCACTCGTTGTCGTACCACGAGACCACGTGGACCAGGTTTCCGTCCAGCACCTTCGTCAAACCCGCGTCGACAATTGAGCTGTTGGGATTGTGCAGCATGTCGGTGGACACAACCGGATCTTCGGTGTAGGCCAGGATGCCCTTCATTGGGCCGTTGGCCGCATCTTCCAGCGCCTTGTTTACTTCTTCCGCCGTGGTCTTCTTAGATGTCACGACCACGAGATCCACCACCGAAACGTCCGGCGTCGGAACGCGCATCGCGTACCCGTCCAGTTTGCCTTTGAGCGCCGGCAGCACCAGCCCGATGGCTTTCGCCGCGCCAGTGGTAGTTGGGATCATATTCAGAGCCGCCGCGCGCGCCCGGCGCAGATCCTTGTGGGGAAAGTCCAGCACAGGTTGGTCGTTGGTATAGCTGTGGATGGTGGTCATCGATCCCTTCTCGATGCCGAACTTCTCATGCAGCACCTTCGCCACCGGCCCCAGGCAATTGGTGGTGCAACTGGCATTCGAAATGACTTTGTGCTTGGCCGGATCGTACATGTCGTTGTTGACGCCCAGCACCAGCGTGACATCTTCATCCTTAGCGGGCGCCGAGATGATGACCTTCTTAACGGGCCCGCGCAGATGTTTCTCGGCATCCTTCTTGTCAGTGAATCGACCAGTGGATTCGACCACGATCTGAGCGCCGACCGATGCCCAGTCGAGCTCCGCCGGATCTTTAATCGCAAAAACCTTGATGCGCTTTCCACCCACCGCGATCGCATCGCCCTCGGCCTTCACTTCTTGGTGCAAAGGGCCGAGAATGGAGTCATATTTCAATAAATGCGCCAACGTCTTCGTGTCAGTAAGGTCGTTGGCAGCGACAAATTCAATGTTTGAACGATCCAGGCCAGCGCGGACGACGTTGCGGCCGATGCGCCCAAAACCGTTTATGCCTACTTTGATTGCCATATACAACTTCAGTGTATAGGTTTCTAGTTTCTGGTTTCTGGTTTTTGTAGCGAACGCCTACCGCACCGGCGCCGCGGTCGAACCGCCAACATCGGCGTAAGCTTCCTTGATCTCGGTAACCTTCGTTCCGGTGAAGGTCACGAAAGTGATCTTGCCTGGAGGATCGCCGTAGACCCAGTCTTCGGTTTCGGCGCCATCCTTCGTCACATTGCGCTCTTTGCGGCGCGGCCTCCCGATGGCCAGCAATACCTCGTCGCGATTCATGCCTTCCATCGCTTTGTTGGCCTTGATCGCTTTCTGAACAGGCTCCGGAAGTTTCTCGACGTAATTTTCGGTGGCGCTTTCCTTCTCAAAGGCCAACACCGGCGCCAGAATCTTCTTAATGTCAGCCGCTTTCAATGAGGGCAGCGGCTTGTTGAATAACAACACGATACTTGTGCCGCTAGGCGCATTCGAGTTTTGCTGCGTGTTGACTGGCGCCATGCCGCCTCCCATTCCGATCGATACGTGATCGCGCCAGTTGCCCTTGCTGCCCTTCATGCCGTGGTTGATTTCGAGCACAATCTTGTCGCTTTCCATGTTCACGTGCGTAATTTGTACCTGATCACCCACGCGCGCCGCCGGGCCAAACTGTTGGCCGGCTTCCGCCCAGGCCTGCTTGTCCCAGGTTCCGGCGCTGTCAAAAGGCAGCGGCTTTCTGGACCGCGGGAGGATGGTCTTGGCGGTCGCATATTCCGCCATCATGCCGCGCAAAATCTCGATACGGTCGTCTTCGGTGAGCTTTTTGTCGGTAGCGTAAACCGGTGTCAGCAGACCGAGAACGGGAAGCAGTAGGCAGCAGGCAGAAGGAACCATGCAGACAGCAGACCAACGCTTACGATTCATGACGCCTCCCGCAACAGAAACGCTTCCTGGTATTGAATCGGAGCTCTCTGCAGATAAAAGAATACAGCCACGACTGTTACGCTCGTCAGCAATCCGCCTTCGGGGCCATAAGCACCGCCGCTCCAGAGTTCGCCGACCTTCCAATGCATAGAGTACCCGGTCACTCCCATTGTAAACCCGCTCAGGTTGGCCCCAAACCACGGAAGAGTCCAGTTCCAGCCGAAGTGCAGGCCGATGGGCAGCCACAGGTCCCCGCTCAGGAGAAACGCATAGCCGAGCACGACTCCCCACAGCACGGTATTGAGCAGCGCCAGCCACGTAAAATTCAGATTATCCGAATGCGCCAAGCCAAAAAGAACGCTCATGGGAAGTATAGTCGCGAAAGGGCCGATAGCTTTGACCAGCACCTGGAACATATATCCACGAAACAGCATCTCTTCGCCCACCGCGCCGAACAAAAGCACGATGGAAACGAATAGAGCGGCCGGCCACTGAAAGTGCTCGTTCGGGACCGGCACTAGATCGGCGATCCGGATCAGCAGCGGCAAAACCAGCACTACCAGCGCGGCCCCGAGTCCGCCCAGGACTCCCACCGCCAGATTGCGGCGCGATGCCGCAGTCCATTCCAGGCCGATATCGGCCAGCTGCCCGCGTTCGTAAATCCGCAGCACAATAGAGTTGGCAACCGCGGCTGCGGCAAAAGTGCCCAGGGTCGCCACCACCAGAATCGGCACGCCAAAAAAAGCAATGATGATTGGAAAAATGAAATAGTTCCCGAGAATTGCGATGAGCGCGAAGATCCCTACGCGCAGCAGTACGCCGAGATTTTTTTGGCGCTGGGTGGACGTCTCGGGGAGCAAATCCTTATGTTACGCGAATAAGGAGATGCCAGCGACGCCGGCCGCACCCGCTTCCATGCACAGCGGCGCATTGTCCGCCGTCACGCCGCCAAGCGCATATACGGGCAGGCGCACGCTTTGTGTAGCCGCACGAAAAGCTTCAATTCCGATAGGATTCACCGGCTTCGTGATGCTCTGGAAGACCGGGCCCAAGACGGCGAAGTCGGCGCCTTCGCGCTCGGCTGCCTGCAACTCCTCGATGGTGTGGCAGGACACGCCGATCAAAAATCCCGGGGGCGTGATTCTGCGGATGGTGCTGGGGGCAGCCGAGCCGGAAGGCAGATGCACTCCCCGCGCGCCGCACGCCAATGCCACATCGGCGCGAGTGTTGACCAAAATCCTGTCGCCCGTCGCCGCGACAGCGCTCCGCACAAGTTCGGTAAGCGCGCGTCCTGAAAGCTCTTTCGCTCGGATTTGAATCAGGTCGACGCCTTCGCGAGCGGCGCGCGCGGCCACCTCGAGTGAGTCCGTGATGCAGTATCGCTTCATAAAATCGGCGCTCTAGAGGATCCGCAGGGTGCTGCGCGGAAACTCGATCAGCCATTCCTTGACGCCGCGATGCTTCTCGAACTCGGCCCGCGATACATCCACCGCGATGTCGCCCGCGAACTCCAGCCGTAGACGATCCGGCTTCTCCACCACGCGCACCAGTGTGGCCGGCAGCTGATTTCCTATTGAATGCCCATCGCGAGTCGTCACCGATAGCAGGTCCGGACGGATACACAACCACACTTGATCGCCAATCAGTCGTCCCGGAAAATACGGGCCGGTCAATTCGAAATCGCGATAACGAATCCGGCTCACGTTGCGGCCGGGGTCGAGTGCCCGAATTTCCGCCGGCAGAAGATTGTAGAGTCCCAGCAATCTTGCTACGTCGACGTTGACCGGCTGATCGAAGACCTTTCGCGGCGCCCCGGTTTGAACGATTCGGCCTTCGCGAAAGACCAGCATTTCGTCGCCCAGCTCCAAGCACTCCTCGAAATCGTGAGTGACCAAAAGAATCGGAACCCCGAAATCCTGCCGCACCTCGCGAAGAACGGAATATAGCTCGGCCCGGAGAGGAACGTCGAGACCCCGGGCCGGCTCATCCAGCAGCAGCAGCCGCGGCGACCCGATCAACGCGCGCGCGATCGAGCAGCGCTGTTTCTGCCCTCCGGAAAGCTCGTGAGGACGGCGTCCGGAAACATCGGCCAGGTGAAACTTTTCCAGCATCTCGTTCACTTTTCGATGGCGCTCCAGCCGGGGGCTGCGATCGAGGGCGAATTCCAGATTCTTGCGTAGCGTCATGTGAGGAAACAGCGCGTAGTTCTGGAATACGTAGCCGCAGTGGCGCGCTCGTGGTGCCAGGCAAACGCCGGACGCGGCATCGAACAGGATCTGATCGTCCACCAGGACGCGGCCTTCATCCGGGCGCACAAATCCCGCGATGGAATCGAGCGTCAGTGTTTTGCCGGCGCCGCTGGGCCCAAAAAGAACCGTGATGCCTTGGGCCGCCTGGAACTCGACATCCAGTGAAAAACCGGCGGATTCAGCGCCCGGCGTGAAATTCTTGCGGAGACGCGCCTGGATCATAGCGCGGTTTGACGCGGCCCGAAGGGATTGGTGGTGAGCCGGTTTGCGACACCCAAAACGATCAGTGCAATGACAGAGACGATCACCACCAGAACCCGCGCGGTCGCGCCATTGCCCGCTTCCACCGCGTCGTAGATCGCGATCGCGACCGTCTGCGTGCGGCCCGGAATGTTGCCGGCGATCATGAGCGTGACTCCGAAGTCGCCCAGCGATCGCGCGAAGGCCAATGCCCCGGCGGCAAGAATCGAACGGCGCGCGAGTGGTAATGTCACCCGCCAGAAGAGCCGTAGCTCGGAGGCGCCCAGATTGCGCGCGGCGCGCTCAAAGGAACGGTCCACACTTTCGAACGCGGCTCGGGCCGACTTCACCAGTAAGGGAGTGGAGTGAAACAGCGCCGCCACCACCGCCGCCTGCCAGGAGAAAACGAGCGGGCCGCCGAAGATCCACTCGTATAGTTTCCCAACCGGGCTGTTGCGTCCCAGAACGACCAACAGGTAGTAACCGAGAACGGTCGGCGGAAGCACCAGCGGCAGTGTGATAGCCGCATCCAGAATCTCCTTGCCGCGGAACTGCCGGTTCGCCAAAATCCACGCCAGCCACAGCCCAACCACCAGCGCGACCGCGGTCGAGATCGTCGCGACGCGCAGGCTCAGCCAAAGCGGGAACCAGTCGATGGCCATTGGAACATCCCATGGTAGCGCAGGGTCCGCGCGCAGCCGTCTTGACACATGGGTGAGCCGTATCCCTCAACCGGTGATCCAGAGCTAGGGCAACTCTTCATTCCACTGGCAGATGTTCCTGAGCTCGCTGGGCGTCTGCGCGGCTTATTACGCCACCGAGTATCTGCGCGCCCGCAGCCTGCCCGATGACGGGCTCGAGATCCACGTTGCGGGCGAAAAAGGGCGACAAGCCGGTTTCGGATTGTCTCGATGCGAATCGAAGTGGTCGCGCCGGGCCCCACCCAGCGGCACCGCGACGGTGTTCTGCGAGCCATGGACTCCTGCCTTCTGAAGCACACGTTGAACAAGCCTCCGGTTATGGACGTAAAGGTTGTGGCAGGAGAGCCTGAACCCGCTAACGTGTGAACCGCAGGCTGGTCGTCACCTGATTGCTTTGGAAATTCTCGAGAGCGAAAAACGTCTCAGACATGGAGTACCAACGCCACTCGGTATTCCACTGCACATGCTTGTTGATCGGTATTGAGACTCGTGCAAGCGGTTGGTAGTAGGCGGTCGGCCGGCTCCCGGAGGAGATAAACAGCGAACCGCCGAAGCTGAACCATTTGAGCGCGGCGATCGCGATGAAAGAGTGCGCATTCTCTTTATAAATCGAGGTAGCTGGAGAGAGGGTTTCGGGAACCAGGTACAGAATGCTGGAGTTTATCGCGGACCGCGAGTAGTCTACTAACAGGTTGGCCCATTTGGCGCCATTCGGAGTCCAAAACACCGAAGCCGATTCCACTTTGCTCGAAAAGTCGAGCCGCACGCTCGGATCCGGATTGCTATTGTTGAGCAGGCTGAAATCGGCGGCCACGCGCAAGGTGGACATCAGATCGTAACTGGCCCGGATGCGAGCCTTCTCATAGTTCTGCAAACTGGTGCGGAAATAGATGGCACCCGAGTTAGAGCCTTCCGCGCTGGCGGTAACACGGAATTTTTGACCCAGGCGATAATTGAATCCCGCGATACCGACATTGCGGCTCAGGTTGGCGGCTTCAGACGGCAGCCCGGTCAAGATGGGCGCCAGCACGTCCGTGTTGCCCCACTCGTATCGATAACCGCCGCGCAGTGTCAGTGTCTTGGTCAGATCGTAATACGCGTCCACTTCTTCTTGGTTGTAGTTCAGGAGCAGCCGATCGTTGGCTAGCTGGCTATCCGTCAAAGGAACCCCGCGGACCAGCAGGTTTTCGGCTAGGAGCGCCCCGGCGGCGTTATGAAAGCGGTCGGTCATCCAGTACTGCACGATCCGCAGGCGTGAGAAAGGCCGGATCTCGACCGTCACGTTGCCGGAGCTATGCGGCATGTTGGCGTCGCCAGTCAATACGTCCTGGCCGGCACTATAGAACTGCAGGATGCGCTGCAAGTAGAACGTACCGGTTGAAGCCTCGGTGTAATTGACATCGGTGTGCGCTTGGGAATAGACCAGCTGGCCGGTAATGCTCATCCAAGGGAAAGGATTCGCGGCCAACAGAGCCCGGGTATAAATCGAATCGCCGCGGACGCGATAGAGCTCCGACAACGAGTTCAGAGTCAGGTTCTGCCCGAGAAATGGACCGATGAAGCTCCCCGAGGTGGGCGTGACGTCGGACGCGCCCTGATCGTCCTTGAAGGTGGTGCCGCCTTGCTCCAGCGTCATGTGATAGTGACCGAGCTCCATGCGAACTCCGCCGCGAAAATTGTCGGTCTGGTCGGAATACAGACTGGCCACCGGGTACTGGTTGATGTCCGTCTCGAAGGCCGTGATCCCTCGGCCGAACTGCGTATTCCGTCCGAAAGCGAGGTAGGGCGTAATCCATTTGTTAGGAAGCAGATCGAGCTCGACATCCGTGTTGCGAATCTCGGTATCGAACGAGTTCTGATCGAGCACCGTTCCCTGAGCCAGCGTGGGATCGGCGTAGGACGGCAGAAAATCGAAATATGCGATGTTGCGGTAATCGGCGGTGAGACGATACCAGCCTTGCTTCTGCATGTCGACGCGCAGGGTGTTGTAAGGGTCGCCCCAGGCCGTCGCGTGTACATCCAGGCGGTCGAAAAGGCGCTTTTTCGGATCGCGTATAGTGAAATCCGCGTTGAGCAGCCGGAAGCCTGGGCCGAAATTCACCACGCTGCGATAGGCGTCGTAATTCCCGGTGATGTTGGGGACCCAGCGATAGCCGATTTCTACGCTGCCCTCGAGCCAGCCTTCCCCGGTGTTGGCAGGAGTTGCTGCTGCGGGAGTTGCTGCTGTGGGCGCTGCAGCCGCCGGGGGTGTAGTTTGATCGGCGGGTTTGGCAGCGGCGGCCGGCGCGGCGGCACCTGCTGGTGCGGTAGCTTGATCTGTCGGCTTGGTCTCCTGCGCGGCCAGCGCGGCAACCAGAACAAAGAAAGTGAGCAGTCTCATCGGAAGAACGTCCGATCCACGTACGACCCGTGAATTTTCACGTGGCATACCGTGCAATTTTGGAAGCGCGCGGTGCGGAGATCGTGCAGCGCCGGCGGCACTCCGCCAATCACCCCGGTTCTCGCGGGAACAATCGGCAGGTTGGCGTGGCACTCCAGGCACAAGTTGCTGACCTGCTGCCGGACCAGCATGCGCGGATTCGCAGATCCGTGGGCTTCGTGACAGGCCGCGCAACCCTCCAGCCGCACCGGAGCATGCTCGTAAATGAACGGCCCGCGTTTATCGCTGTGGCATTGCAAGCAGCCCGGCTCATTGCCGAAAGCGGACGTCATACTGTCGGCCCGGAAGCTGGCGTGTGGATTGTGGCAATCCACGCACGACATGGCGGCTTCCTGCAACCGATGCTTGTAGGGCCGATTGAACGCCGCCCATTGGGACAAATGGCAAGTCGCGCACTTGGCGTTGATTTCCGAATTCTTGTGTTCCACCAGTTTGGCGCCGCCCGTTCCGTGCACGAAATGACAGGTAGTGCAGCCGACCTGGTCTTTGGCGTGACCGGTCGCGATGCGTCCGCCCGGTGTGCGCTGATTCAAGTGGCATCCCAGGCAGGTGCGGTCCACTTGAGCCGGCGCCAGCTTGGCCGGGTTACGAATGTCGTCGGCCGAGGCCGATTCGGCGTGCTTGACGCCGGGACCATGACAGGATTCGCAGGCTTTCTGTTCCCAGCCCTTGCGAGCGCCCGTCTCTACGGCGAAATGAGGAGTCTTCTGAAAGTTGTTGTAGATTTCTTCGTGGCAGGTCTTGCAAGTGTCCGAGCCCACGTAGTCGGGAGACTTGGCGGCGTCGGGAGACTTAGCTGGCTCGGGAGACTTGGCGGGCTCTTGCGCGGATATTGTGAGGCCCCAGGCCAAAAGCACGATACCGGCGAAAGCCCTGCTAAACCCCTTGGAGGAGTTATTGAGCATGGGAGCAGTTATTGAGCATGCACCAAATCAACATCGAATGCAGCGCCCGAAGCATGGCACGTCGTGCAGCTCTCACCAAATTGCGTGGTATTAGCAACCGCGTGCGATAACTCAGGCAAAGTCGCGTGGCAGGCCGTGCAGGCTGCCGTTATGGGCGGTGTCGGATTGAGAACGCTGTTGGGCGTAGTGACGTTGTTCAGGCCTAAAGGAAGGTTTGCTTCCGACCCATTGACATGACACATACTGCAATTTTGCACGTTGCCCACCGCTCCGGCCGGGCTGAAAGCCGGGAAGGTGACGCTGGAGAAGTCGTTGTGGCTTCCACCAAAGCCGACCACCACAAAGGGCGGCAAGCCGGCCGCGGCCAAACCTGCTCCATCGTGGATCTTGTGGACCATCAGCGAGAAGTTGATGGCTTGCGGAGGCGCATTCTTGTCTGAAGCAACCCTGGCCGTGGCGCGCGTTGCGAAGTCTGTATCCGAAGGATTGTGGCAAAGAACGCACATTTCGATCTGGTTGCGATTCTCGCCATGGACCGACAAGTACTGATGGCAATTATTGCAGTTTGCAATGTTCACCACTGTGCGGCGCGGCGTTATCGGAGAGCCGTCCACTGAGAAGTTGATGACCTTGTTCACCGCGCCATACTCCGTCGTCACGGCGGCGTTGGTGTTGGCGTTGATGGTATAACCGACCCGGCCTTCCATACCGATCGAAAATGTCCCGGTAGCATTAGCGGGGATGGAATGCAGGAATTGGTAGACGCAGGTGCCATCGGTGCCGCAAGTAGCCTTGGTCGCATCTTCGGAGACATAGCCGTGAGTGGTGACATCGGAACCGAAGTTCGTGTAGCCATAGTCACTGGTCGGTCCGGCCATTACGACCGCCAAGCGGTTGGAACCGCCCACCAGGCTATTGGCGGGAATCGGATTGCCTGAGCCGTCCTTAAGAGTAAACGTAATCGCCGGCGCAGCGCCTGCCGATCCATTGCTAACTTTCACGATATTGATGACGAGACCGGGCAAGCCCGACCATTCGGTGGGACTGGTATGCGCGCCCAGGATGGACGCATCAAACGGCAACTCGCCTTGTGGAACGTGGCAATTGGCGCACTGATTGTCGTCCAGTTGTGGTAGGTTAACGTGATTCTGGCCGGTGGCGAAGTTCACATTATCGTGGCAGCCGCCGCAGGCCTCCCGGTTCGGCGTCAAGTATGCATTGGCCTGCGCCGCTCCACTATTACTGTCGTGGCACGCTTGGCAGTTGCGCGGATCATTGATCGAGCCGCTTCCCGGAAATGTTACGTCATGCCAGTCGGTGGGTCCGTTGAATCCATAAATGGTGTACGGATTGCCGGCCTGCGCGTTCGGCGACGCCGCTCCCATGTGGATTTCATGGACCAATTTCGGGAAATCCACCGTGTTCCCGGTATTGGGATCTACCGACTGAGTAGTGTGGCAAAGCACGCACAATTCAACTCCCACTCGAGATCCACCGTGGAAGGCCAAATTGTAGTGGCACTTGTTGCAGGCCTGGTCTCGAACGACATCGCGAGTCACCGTCACGGCGCCTCCATTGGGCACGAAGTTCAGGGTCGCGGAGGCGTAATTCGTACCCATATTGAACGCCGTCAGGTTGCGGCTGCCGTAAACGGCCACGGTGTGTGTCGCGGTCGCATCGAATCCGCTGGGCGCTTTCGTCTTAAATGAATAGGTGTAATCGCCGTCGGCATTGGCACTGAACGTTCCACCGGAATCGGCCGAAGCTTGGGTCGCTGTGGCTCCGCCGCTCGCTGCGGTAACGGTGCGCGTCGTATACGAAGTATATTGCTTCTTGCCGCTTGGAATCGTGGCCGCGATCAGACTCATGGATACGGTTCCCGGCGTGTCCACTCCGGTCCGGTCAAGCGGCAGACCTTGGGGATCGGTGACCAGAACACGGGCCGTGATAGTTCCGTCTTGGGCGATTGACGCGCTGGAGACTTTGAAGACCAGCCCGGGGCGCACGAAGTCGATTACGGTTGCATAGGCGAAGTAGGCCTTATCGTGTTTGGTGAGCGTGTGTTTGCCTGCGCTTTGTAAACCTACCGCGCCGGCCAACACCATGATGGTTAGAATAGTTCGAATTAGTACGGTAGACGATCTTAAACTCACGTAAGCACTCCCTCTCATCACTTCGGCTGGTGCAGGCAACCTTCCATCGAAATGTGTCAAAGGGCTCAATGTCTTACGTACCACTCCGGGTGTAATGCAAGCCTGGAATCTGGGGCAAATGACTTTTTAACTGGGTGAAAAGACCCAAGAGGTATGCAGCGTTTCTATGGGTTGCGAATAAATCTGGGTGGTCCCCGAGTTGCTCACCGATCAACGTGCCGACTCAAACTTCTATTGGCTTATTCATCGAGAATCGCTCAACAGTAAGCGCCACACTGGCGGTACAACTGGCGGGAAATCGATACGTGGGACAGATCGGGACTATGAGCGCGTCCCAATTAGAAGCGATGATCGATCGTACTCTGGAGCACTTCGGCAAGTGGGCCGAAGGCGATAAGCTCGAATTAACGGCCTGCCTCGATTTTCTCGAAAACATGTGCTTCGCTCTGTCGATTCCGATCGCGGAAACGGCCTACGCGCTCTATGTTCTGCGGGATGGAATACTGGCGCTTCTCTACACCGGCGCCGAAAACGAGATTAGCGAAACGACCACGCAGGTGAACAGCTTTTTTGAAACCTTGGTTCGGAACTTGCTCCGCAGATACTAACGAGGAACATAAGTAGTTGCGCGAGATCACGCTGCAAGCCAAACGGAAGTAGCCCACGTTGCGCCGAGCATTCGACATCTTCAACGCGAGGCTTACATTGCAGCTTTGGCTGCGATTTCCATCGTGCTGCACCTTCTACTTAGGTATGGCTTCAGCGCCTCTATGTGGGCCTTCGACGCTCCCTTGATCGTCGCTTTAGCGGTGGGCGGCATTCCACTCCTCCTGGGACTAGCCAGGCACATGATCGCCGGTGAGTTTGGGGCCGATCTGCTGGCCGGCGCGTCGATCCTGACCGCCATTCTGATGGGCGAGTATTTGGTCGGCGCCATCGTGGTGCTCATGCAAGCGGGATCATCATCAAGAATCCGGGCGTGCTGGAGCGGGTGGATCGCTACCGGACGCTGATCTTCGACAAGACCGGAACACTGACCTCCTGACGGAAATCGCGCCAGCATCCGGTTTCAACACCGATGAGGTTCTGCAACTGGCCGCCAGCCTGGAGCAATACTCGAAACATCCGCTGGCGGGCGCCATACTGACAGCGGCGAAAGAGCAGAACTTGAAGATCGATCCGGTTCGATTGATCAGCGAGAAACCGGGCGAAGGCTTGCGAGGTGTGGCGGGCGAGCATACCGTGGTGCTTACCGGCCGAAGCAAAACCGCCGTGGATCTGCCGGCCACCGAGCCAGGCTTGGAGTGCCTGGTGTTCATCGATGGCCGATATGCCGCGGTCTTCCGGTTCCGCGATCGGCCCCGCTGTGATTCGACTGCATTCGTGTCGCATATAAAACCGAAGGACCACGCCCAGAAAGTGATTCTGCTGTCGGGCGATCGGGAATCAGAGGTGCGATATCTGGCCGAAACCATCGGGATCAGCGAAGTGCATGCCGGCAAAACCCCCGAGGAGAAGGTGGCGATCGTAAAGGAGGAGACGCTACATGCCAAGACGCTCTACGTGGGCGACGGCATCAACGACGCGCCGGCTATGCTGGCCGCCACCGCGGGCGTGGCGTTCGGACAAAATAGCGACATCACCAACGAGGCCGCCGATGTGGTTTTGCTTCAACCGTCGCTGGCTAAAATCGACGAGTCGATGCACATCGGCCGGCACATGCGGAAGATCGCCTTGCAGAGCGCAGTAGGCGGGATGGCGCTGAGCTTGATCGAACGATCGCCGCCGCGCTGGGCTTCCTGCCGCCAGTGGTGCGGGCGGTTGCGCAGGAATCGACCTGGCAGCGGTGCTGAATGCGCTCAGGGTAGCCATCCCGCCTGCCGAGAAGACCGACTCTTACACCTGACTTAGAAATACCGTCCGGGTGTCTCGCATCAGGCCAGGTCAAACAGCAGGATCTCGCTGGACCCAGCATCGCGGCCTGTCAACGCCAACTGCTTTTCGCCGGTGACGGCGGCAGCATCGCCGGTGCGCAGGGCTACGCCGTTCACAGCGACCTCTCCGCGCACCACGTGCACCCATGCGGCGCGATTCGAGCCGAGACTATAAGGAATCTCGGCGCCCTTTGCCAAATCCGCCACGAATACCTGAGCGTCCTGGTTGATTCGGGCCGCACCATTGCCGTCCGCTGGTCCCGCCAAGCGTTTCAACTTATTCTCCTTCTCCTTTGGATCAAAACGGATCTGCTCATAACTCGGTTCCGTTCCAGTCGTGGCGGGCTCGATCCAGATTTGGAAGAAATGCAGCCCCTCACTCTGGGACGGGTTGAACTCGCTATGCCTGACGCCCGTTCCGGCGGACATGCGCTGAATTTCATTCGGCCCTAGAGCTTTCTGATGACCCAGGCTGTCCTTATGAGCTAGCGAACCCTCCAGAACATAAGTGAGAATCTCCATGTCGCGATGGCCGTGCGTTCCAAATCCGGCGCCGGGAGCCACGCGATCTTCGTTAATCACGCGCAGACTCCGGAAGCCCATGAACTTCGGGTCATAATAATCGGCAAACGAGAATGTGTGGGAGGTGTCCAGCCAGCCATGATCGGCGTGGCCCCTCTGTTCATTTCTGCGAACTTGTATCATTCGTAATCTCCTTGTGTCGGCCGGTTTCCGCGCGGGTTCCGGCCGCAAATAAACCCAACTTCTTGAGAAGAGCGTGAAGCTGGCTCCTTTCACTCGGGTTCAAAACAGCCATGGCTGATTCGAGTTCCGCGGCATGGCTCTTGAACGCCGTTTCCACCACTCGCCTTCCTTCCGAAGTCAGGTGCAAAACCTTAGCTCGCCTGTCGCCTGGCGCCGGGCCACGTTTGAGGAGCCCTTTCTTTTCGAGGCGGTCGACGGCAGCGGTCATTGATCCACTGGCTAGCAGCACCTTGCCCTGAATTTCGGTAATTGTCAGCGGACCCTTGTGCAGCAGGGCTTCGAGAGCCGCGAAATCGCTAAGACCCAGTCCGGCGTCCTCGATGCTATGCTCCGCGATCTGGCTTAACGCGCGATAGCACCTCGTCAGAACGATCCACAGACGAGGCGCCTCCACGCGAGTGCTGCTCACGAGTGAGCCAGACTTCGTTGCGCCGTGGGCGACGCCGTTGCGATAGCGCGATCAACTGAAAACGCACCTGCCCCGCGCAGCATGAGGAACACTGTGATCGCGAGCGTTAAGAGGTGATATTCGTAGCCCTCGCCTTTCTGCGTCCCGCTCCAATTCATGAAGAACCCAAAGGCGCTATGAACGGTCGCAATTGCCACCAACATATTGACTGCGATGCCGAAGGCGGCGATTCGAGTGAGGAATCCCAGGATCAGTCCCAGGCCGCCGAAGAACTCGGCAGCGATCGCGAGGAAGGCGAACGGGGCCGGAATATGCATCGTGCCCGTAAAGAAGCCCATGGTTCCAGAGAAACCGTAACCTCCGAACCACCCCAACATTTTCTGTGCGCCGTGCGCGAAGAAGACAACTCCCAGCACCAGTCTCAGAATCGCGCTCGCGGTGCTGTCGTCCGTGTCAAACAATTTGCGAAGCATCTGGCAGTCTCCTTAGTGATCAAAGCTCCGGCCGGACCTGGCGGCTACCTGCCGGGCTGCTTTATGAGATGCAATTCGCTTATCTAAGGATTCTTCATATCGAGATACTGGCTCGACGAGGGGCGGTGACTTCCAATAGCGCGGAATTTTCACCGCTCTATCAATCACTTCCAGGAATCCAACCCGGTGCTCTCCGCTAACGCGCGTTAAGCTCAAGCCGAGTAATTATGTCAGAGCGTTCCCACCGAATCGACCAAACCCAGGCGCTGCTCTATCATGCCCGCGCCGCCACGCCGTTCTGCTCCGAAGACGGCGAACCCTGTGCCAGCATCCCGTCGACGGTCGACTCCCGCCGCGTGCTCGCTCTTCGGTCCGACTCATTCCGCGACTGGCTCACTGCCAACTTTTATAGCGAGTATGAGACTGCGCCTTCGATCACCGCTTTCCGCGCTGCGCTGCGCATGCTGGAAGCACGGGCACGGTACGGGGAGATGCCGGCTCAAAAGGTCGATCGACGGCTCAGCTTTGAAGGCGATCCGTTCATGCCCTCGCGAATCATTCTCGACCTGGCCAACTCCGAGGGCGAAGTTCTCGAAATTTCGTCCCAAGGCTGGCACACCACGGGCAACTTGCGGCATCCGTTCCATCAGTCGCCGACAGCCCTTCCACTGCCTGGCCCGGATTCGTCGCCAACTTCACGGCCGCTGGAACAGTTTGCTGAAATCTTTCGCCTAACCGGCGCCGATCGCACGCGTGCGTTTACCTGGCTGGCCGCCGCTCTTCGGCCCGCCGGGCCTTATCCGGTGCTAGTGGTCCGTGGCCCGGCCGCCAGCGGAAAGTCCGTACTCGCACGCGCCTTGCGAGCCCTGATTGATCCTTCGGCAGTGCCGCTGCGGCGCCTGCCCGCGCGCGATCGCGAACTTTTTCAGTTGGCGCAGCAAAACTGGATACTGGTATTCGATCAGGTGTTTCGCGTGCCATCCAAAATGACGGAAGCGCTGTGTGCGCTCTCTTCCGGCGATGCGGTCGAAATCGCGCGGGCGGCGCGGCCTCTGATCCTGATCACACCGACCGACGAAACGCGCCCTGGCTGGAGTCCAGCGCGAAACCTTTCCAATCGCACAATAACAATCGATCTGCCGCCTATCACCGCGTTGCGCGCGGAAGCTACACTATGGGCGCAGTTTGAAGCGCTGCGGCCAGGCATACTGGCGACGCTTGCCACGGCGGTCGCGACCGCTCTCGGCCACATTCGCGAGATCGATCTGGGCAACGTGGCCCGTTTTCCCGATTGCGCGGCCTGGGCCGCCGCGGCTGCTCCGGCGCTTGGCCTGGACCGCGCCGCGATCGTCGACGCATTTTCCGCTTCCAGCTCCATGTGGGCCGGCTCAGATCCGCTTCACGAGGCCATCCGTGACTTCCTGCGCGATAATGGCGCTTGGACCGGCACCGCCACCGAACTGCTTAGCGAGGTCCGCAAGATCACTCCGCTGGCCGACCTTCCGGCCACGCCGAAGGGCTTATCGCAAGCGCTGCGGCGGATCGGCGGCATCCTCGTTGCGCGGAAACGCGATTCGCACGGCGAGCGCATCCTCAGCCTTCGCCTGACTTCCGACATATCCGCCAAAACCGCGCAAAATTAGTGGCGCTGTAATTGCACGATAGTAACGTGTGAACGAGTTTCGGAGCACGTTACGCCCGCGTTAGAGAGGAGAGACTATGTCGCTGATACTATTTATCATCCTGATTGTGCTGCTGTTGGGGGCCCTTCCTGCATGGCCTTATAGCAGAGGTTGGGGTTACTATCCGAGTGGTGGTCTGGGACTAGTGGTCCTGATCCTGATCATCCTTTTACTGATGGGCCGCATCTAGAAGGCAAAATCTTCAAAATGCGGGAGGATTTGCCTCCACCCACTTATTGGTCTTTGTGTTCTGATGCGGCCACGGCAGGCGCCGGCTCCACTGGTTTGTCCTCCGTCGGCCGCAATTTGCGTAAGATGTCGGCGACGTAGTTGAGCGTTTCCGGAATTGGCGGAATGCCGCCCTCCTGATCCACGCGCCCCGATCCGGCATTGTAGGCGCTCAACGTGAGAGTGAGATCGTTGTCGTACTTTCCCAGCAGTAGTTTTAGTAGCTTCGCTCCGGCTTCGACATTCTGTTTCGGATCGAAGGGGTCTTGAACGTTGAACTGTTCGGCGGTGGCCGGCATGAGTTGCATCAGGCCTTCGGCGCCACGGAACGAAATCGCACACGGACGCGCGGCGGACTCTTCTTCTACTACCGCTTTAATCAAATCAAAACTTACACTTTCTTTTTGCGCGGCTCCGGTAATAATGCCGTTGAGCTGGTCGGCCGGCATTGGATCGCATTCCGCCAGCAGTCCGAGGCCGATAGGCGGCGCCCCCGTAAAGAATGACGGCCCAGACGCGGTAGCAGCAGCCATCTTGGCCGCGGCGCCAGCCTGTAGACGGATGGAGGCTCGCTGCTGAGCAAGCGAAGCCGCCATCGCGGCCTGCACGTTACCTTCGAAATTCGCAGTCGTCTGAGCGTAAGCGCCCGCGCAGCACAATAACGCAAGCTGGAATTTCATGATGCTACTCCTGATGTGAATTTGCATGCTTATTCCTGGAACTCACGAGATCACCTTGGCACCCATCAGTTTGTAGATGTAGGCTAAAATTTCAGCGACCGCGCGATACAGATGCGGCGGAATCTGCTGCCCCACGTCCACGGACTTGTACAAGGCTTGCGCCAACGGGGGATTCTCGATTAAGGGCACCTGGTGTTCCATCGCCAGCGCGCGAATACGCAGGGCCATGTAATTCTTGCCCTTGGCAACCACCACGGGCGCGGACATCATTTCGTGTTGATAGCGGATCGCGACTGCGTAGTGGGTCGGGTTCACGACCACGGCGGTGGCGGTCTTGATTTCGTCCATCATCCTGCGGCGGCGCGCATCGCGTTGCAGGCGACGAATGCGCATCTTGATTTGCGGGTTGCCTTCGGTGTCTTTCATCTCGTCGCGCAGTTCCTGCTTGCTCATTTTCATCTGCTGGTTGAATTTGCGGTGCTGGCGGAACAGATCGATCATTCCGAACAGAAGAAAGAAGGCCACTCCTTTCCAAAGCAGGTTCAGGCAAAGCGATAGCATAGTTCCGAGCCCGACTTGCAGGCTAGCGAGCGGGAGCGCCAGCAAAAGGCTCGCATTCTGCACCACGATCCAGTACAGCAGCAGGCCGAAAACCAGCACCAGCGCCACTGCTTGAATAGCCGACGCGAAGCCTTTCCCCGGGGCCGATTTCAGCTTCGAAATGGGGCTGAAATTGACAGGTTTGGGCGTCAGCCGATGGAGGCTGAAAGAAAATCGCGTGGAAATGAGCTGGAACAACACGCCGCTAGCTACCAGAACCGCGCTGCCGGCCAGCAATGGAAATACAGTTTGCGCGAATGCCTGTCGAACCACTTCGACGAGTGTGGCGTCGCCCAGATCGGGACGGAACGCCTGCCGGAACACCATGCCAGCGGCATCTTTGAAACCGGCGAACAGTTTTGGCCCCATCTCGCCGAGCAACACGACAAAGACGGTGAATTGCAGGCCGCTGACGAAGTCCTTGGAGGAAGGAAACTGGCCCTCGCGACGCGCTTTGATTAGTTTCCGCGGTGAGGGCTTCTCTGTTCGATCGCTGGAGCTGGGCATATTGGATCGCTGGTTCGATCAAAATCCAAGGACCTTGGCAAGAGCTCCTAAGGCGACGCCGGCGGACTGCTGATAGATCTTGGGGACCAGCAGGATCAGAAAGCTTAAAGCGGCTAGCGATGCGACCATTTTGATTGGGAACGCGAGCGCGACCAATTGCAATTGGGAATTGAGCCGGCCCAGAAGTCCGATCGACAGGTCGATCAGGAACATCAGTATCATCGCCGGAAGCACCAGCCGCAGCCCGGTGGAAAAGGCGCTGGAGCCGAGCATCGCCACGGTCTCGACACCCGATCGCGAGAGGGGCAACGATCCGGGCGGATGAGTCTGGAGGCTGTGGGCCAGAATTTCGAGCAGGCGCCGGTCGAGTCCTAAAGCAAAAAAAAGCAGGCCCGCGGTGAGCTGCCCGACGACGATAAGCACGGTGGAATCGGCTTCCGTATTAGGATCCACCATGGCGGCATAAGAGAACCCGGCCTGGATGCTGATCGCTTGGGCAGCCACATAAATGCCTTCGATGATGAATGCCACGGCCAGCCCGGCGGCCAGACCGATAGCTGCTTCCACGAAGATCCAACCACTGACCTGCACAATCGTGGCCGGAACAGGCTCCACTTTGGGCCACAGCGGGTACAGAGCGAAGGTCAAGGCCAGCGCCAGTACGATCTTGGCGGCGCTGGGTCCGTTCTTGAAGGTCGGCAACGGAATAAAAACGAATATTCCCGAAACTCGCGCAAGGACGAGCAGAAATCCGTACAGCAGCGAGGCTGGAAGCGCCGGACTACCGTGCATAACGCGACAGATCGCCCAGCAGACCGATCGAATAAGCGGAAAGCTGTTTCAGCATCCAAGGCATCAGGAGCAGAAAGCCGAATAAGAAGGCGGCCAATCGCGGGATGGTGCTGAACGCCGAGTCCTGCATCGAGGTAGCAATCTGGATAATGTTGACGACGATTCCGACCGCGAATCCGATCAACAGCAAGGGAGCGCAGAGCACGACCGTGGTCCAGAAGGCCTGGCTGATAAGGTGTACGGCAAAATCGGGACTCATGGATTCCTCAATAGAAGCTCTTCATCAGCGAGCCGATCACCAGATTCCAGCCGTCCACCAAAACGAACAGAAGGATCTTGAACGGCGCGGAAATCATAACCGGCGGCAACTGGATCATACCGATGGAGAGCGTGACCGAAGCGACGACCAGATCGATAATCAGGAAGGGCAGGAATAAAACCGCCCCGATCTGGAAACCGGCTTTCATTTCAGAAAGAATATAGGCCGGAACCAGAACACTCAACTCGAGATCGGCGGGCGTCCGGGGTGGAGCAGCCTTCGAGATTTCAAGACAGGTTTTGATATCTTTTTCGCGCGCGAAACGCAGCAGGAAAGCTTTAAGAGGTTTAGACCCCTCGTCGAAGCCTTGCTGCCAGGCGAGTTGTCCCTTCTCCACCGGCTCCCAGCCGCGATGGTAGATGTCCATGACCACGGGCTGCATGATTAGGAACGCGAGAAATAGAGCGAGACCGATGGTGACCTGATTGGAGGGGGTGGTCTGAGTGCCGAGCGCCTGCCGGAGGAAGTGCAGCACGATGATGATCCTGAGGAACGGGCTGACCGACATGACCACTGCGGGAAGCAGCGTCAGCATGGTCAATAGAATGACGATCTGCATGGGCGTGCTGAGGTTCACGCCGCCCTTGGCGGTAGTCGCGCCGAAGACGGGGATCACGGGATCGGCCGGCGCTGCCCACGCGGATCCGGCCGCTACCAGCAAGAGCAAGACTGCGACGATTCGGATCATTGGGAGAGACGAGCCAGATCCTGGCCGAACGAAGAGGCTGGATCCTTGAGAGCGGGTTCATGAAGAAGGGTGCATCCGGACGGCGCAGTGCCGATCAGCAGCACTTTGTCGGAGACCCGCACCAGATGCAAGGCATGCTGAGGCGTGAGCGGAACGCGTTCCAGCACTTCCACCCGGCGCCCGCTGCCGCCGCGTCGCGGGCCGAGGTTCAAGGAAGCCAAACCGCGGCGCTTCAGAAACCACAACAGCACTCCCAGTAGCGCGAAGACCGCCAGCACCATCGCGACTTGTTCAGCTAATTCCATTGCCGCCCGAGGACACTTTTGTGTTTTCGCTGAGCCGGGTGATTCGAATAGATAACGAATCATCTACCACCACGATGTCGGCCGCCGCCAACTCGATGCCGCCCACTTGCAGCGTGACCGGCGCTCCGGCGGGGTGATCCGTGCGTAGCACAGCCCCTTCGCGAAGCTCGAAGATTTCGCCGATTGTCATAACCAGGCTCCCCAGTTCCACCTGAGCCGGGAAGGGCAAATCCTCGAAGCGCTGTAATGCCTGGGAAACGTTCATCGTTTAGTGGATGAGAGAAATCAGATCTTGAACGATTTGGTCCGTGGTTGAGATAACGCGGGAATTCGCCTGATAGGCGCGTTGGTAGACGATCAGGTTCGTGAACTCCGACGCGATATCCACCGTGGAAGATTCCAGCGCGCCGCCCTCAATCGTTCCGCGAGAGCCCGTGCCGGCCGTTCCGACTACCGGAGTGGCAGTGCTGGCGCTCACCTGGAAATTGTTGTTGCCGACAGACACCAGCGTATCGGGATTCGAGATGCCGGCCAACGCCACTTGCGCGAGCACCAACGAGGATCCGTTGGAGTAATGGGCGAGCACTTGGCCATTGGTATCGAGGCCCACCTGAGTCAATTGGGCAGCTGCGACGCCATCCTGCGTACTGCCCGACAGCGCCGACGCGGAGGAATATTGCGTCACGGTGGACGCGCCGGTAGGGGAGTAAAGATTCCAGTTCGCGTTAAGATCCGCCGCTCCGTCCGACAGCCCTGTGATTGCAATCGCCACTGGGCTTCCCGCGGCCGGCGCAGTCAGTTGTCCCTGCGCGTTGAAAGTGAGATTGCCCTTGGCTACCGAGGATGGAGTCCCGGCCTTTCCGGAGGTCAGATCCGCACCCGGAATGGTGACGTTGTAGCTCCAGGCGTTGGGGCCAGTCTTGGTAAAGTCAACTGTTAGAGTGTGAGTGGCGCCGAGAGAATCTACCACCTGAACGGGGGACGAGAAACTGCCGGTGGTGGGATCTCCGACCACACCGGCGGAGTTCAGGTTCATGTCGAGGGTAAACTGCGTGGTCGCTGAAGGGGTCACCAGTGCATTGCTGGGCACGACAATATTTCCGGTCGGCCCGGTGGTATTCAATACGCCGCCGGTGGCAGTCCAGCCCTGCACCTTTTCCCCAGTGGCGGTTTCGAGAGTGCCATCGGCGGCGAGCTGAAAATTGCCGGCCCGCGTGTACTCAGTGGATCCCGCGCTATTTTGGACGACGAAGAACCCGTTGCCCTGAATCGCAGCGTCGAACGCGCCGGAAGTGAGCTGAATGGATCCCTGCAGGAACTGCCGTTCCGTGAGGGGCGCGGAGACTCCTTCGCCGACCTGCGAGGTACCTTGTCCGATTTCTTGGGCGATCAGGTCTGTGAACTGCGTCGAGACATCCTTGAAACCTACTGTGTTCAGGTTGGCCAGGTTGTTCCCTACGACGTTCAGAGCGGTTGTGGCCGCGTTGAGTCCGGTTAAAGCTATTGAAAAGGCTCCCATTGTTTTTCTCCGTTTTATTGCAGTACTGGATTATTGGTGTGAGTCGAGATCGTCGCTGGTAGCGAGGCCGGCGTCGAAATCGGTGTCGTCGGTGTTGTCGGGGTCGTCGGCGTGGACGTTGGGGTCACATCCGTCACCAGTGACTGAACTCCCTGGTTGATGCTGAGCAATTGTTCGAGCTGGCTGAAGGACACCAGTTGCCCGACGAATTGCGTGCTGTCAGTGGGGTTCATCGGATCCTGATTCTGGACCTGCGCCATCAGCAATTGCAGGAACGTGCTCTCGTTGGTAAGCGAGCCAGGCGCGTTGGGGTTGGTGATGCTGGATGACGAGTTGACCGCCGTGGGCGCCGGGGTCGTAGTGGTCGTTGGATTCGCGGCAATGGCTGGGAGGTTTAATACCTGCATTAGCTCTTATCTCCTGGTGCGCCGGGGGCGCCGGACGTTTCTCGTTCAAGTTGGTCGCGCCAGAGTTCTGAATTGGGGCGGCGGTCGCGCTGCGGCTGGCGGCCGTCTGGCGTGAATTGGTGCTGTTGTTGCTGGCCGGAAGCATCGCGGCCACTCTGTCGCGAGTCGTGTTGGTTGTCCGCGTTGGCTGCCAGCACCGCGGGCTTTATCATTTCTGTCTTGTAGCCTTGACCGGTGAGTTGTGAAGCCAGATCGCTCAGATTGGATCGAAGAGAGCTTCGCAGATCGGGGTCGGCGGCGTGCACGGTGACGTTGATGGTGCCCATCCGGTCCACTACGCGCACCGAAGCAGTGGATTGATTCTGGCCGGCGAGCTGCAGCAGAATTTCGGTGCTGGCGGTCGGCTTGGGGATCTCCGGCTGAACCGGTTGCACGTCTTGAATAGCCAGGGTGCGCGCAGGTGCTGCAGGAGGGGCCTCGGCCGGCTGAGGCGGCAAAGCGGACGGGCGAAGATCCAAAGCGGAAGCGGAGGAGCTCTCGTGGACCGGTAGGACAATCTCCGAGGCGTCGGCTTTTTTGACGTCGCCGATCTGATTCGGGTCCTTTCCCGAGGGAGCAGCGGGCGAGTCGGCAATTGTCCGGGTTTCGTTACTCGATTGAGGCCGGATGGACGGAGGGGGCAACGTTCGCGTATCTTGCACTGGCACGGGCTGCACAACCGGTTGGGTTAAGCGGGCCGAAAAAGCCAGATTTACGTTGGCCGGGATCAAAGCAGTAACGGCCGTCTGGCCAGGTTTCGGGGGCGCCAGGCCGAAGTCGGGGACGACCGCTGGATTCGCGAGAGTGCCGGAAGACTGCGAAGACTGCATTGAGGAATCAAGCCGGCCTTCGCTTTCACTCGCCGATTCATCCGATAGCTGCTGCGATTCAATCTCTTGCCCCAGCGACGGAAGCGCGAAGGTCAGAGGGATTTTCTGGAGAACGATTTGGCGTGGCGTGGGAGTTGCTGTCACGTCGGTCTTGTCGTTCGCGTCGCCGGTACTGCTTTTCTTGGATTTGGTGGCAACGGCCGAGGTGTCCGTCTTCTGCTTCGGCGCCGAACCATTCTGCGGTTCGTCGTCTGTCGGAACGCTCCGGTAGACATCCTGGAAGCTTTCGCGCCGGGCCGATTGCGTACTGTCCGTAGTACTCGGAGGAGAGGTTGGGACCGATTGCGCAACCGGACCAGAAGGCGCGAGAGCGGTGAGCATTACGGCGGCACTAATGCAGGTTCGCGGCCAAAAAACGAGGCAAGGTTTTTCAGAGGTTTAGATTCTGGGATCGTCGAGAAATCGCCGACCGGCGACTTAGTCTCGACGAAATCCGAGGTGGTCTTCTAGTGGTCATATCGCCAAAGTGAAAGCAACTTATAAGCTTTCTTTTCACGACTTAATTTGGCCGCGCACTTGCAAACGCAATAGTCACTCTATGGATCAGATGAGCATTATTGCCGCGGGCGCCATGCGCGCGAGTATACAGTCGCTGGACTTGCTGGCCAACAACATCGCCAACAGCTCCACCAGCGGATATAAGGGCGATGGCGAGTTCCATTCGATTTATACTTCCGAGGCGGCCAGCGGTGACGAGACCACGCCCCCGGTCACGCTGCCGATGATCGAGCGTCAATGGACAGACTTCGGACAAGGTTTGCTGGAGCCTACCAACAACCCGCTGGACTTCGCTCTCTCCGGTAAGGGATTCTTCGTCGCCAACGGTCCTTCGGGACCCCTTTATACACGCAATGGTAATTTCCACGTATCGACCAAGGGGTTGCTCGCTACCAAGGATGGTTACTCGCTGCTCGATCAAAACGGCGAGCCGATTCAAGCCGATCCCATGTTTCCAGTCGATGTAGCCCTGGATGGCAGCATCCATCAGCGAGGCCAACTCCTGGGACAGTTCAAGCTGGTCAACTTCAATGATCCATCGGTTCTAGCCAAGCAAGGCAACACATACTTCAAGAACCCCAGTGACCAGAAACCCGTGGATGCCACCGACATCGAGGTGCATCAGGGAAAAATCGAAGACGCCAATATCAGCGCGGCCAAGGGTGCGGTACGGCTGGTAAGCGTCACGCGGCAGTTCGAAATGATGCAAAAGGCGATATCCCTTTCGAGCGATATGAGTCGCCAGGCGGTCGAGGAAGTAGCCAAGGTTTCGTAACACAGAGGAGATAGAAAATGATCCGAGCTCTCTTTAGCGCCGCCAGCGGCATGAACGCCGAGCAGCTGAACGTGGATAACATCGCGAACAACATTGCCAACGCGAACACCACCGGTTTCAAATCGCGGCGCGCGCAGTTTCAAGACTTGCTTTACCAGAACATGATCCAGCCTGGTGCGGCCGCCAGCCAGCAAACCACCGTTCCTACCGGCCTCCAATTAGGATTGGGGACTAAGGCCGTGTCCAACGAAGTCATTTTTTCACAAGGTGACTTCTCGGAAACGGACAATCCGCTGGACCTGGTCATCCAAGGCCAGGGATTCTTCCAGATCCAGAGACCGACCGGCGACCTGGCGTATACCAGATCCGGGAATTTTCACCTGAATTCCACCGGACAGATTGTAGATGCGGCCGGCAACTTACTCAGTCCGCCGATCACGATCCCGCAAAATGCGACGTCAGTTACTATCGCCACCGATGGAACGGTCAGTTACTCGCAGGTTGGGCAATCGGCGTCGGCGCGAGCCGGCCAGATTCAGCTCGCTACTTTTCCCAATCCTTCCGGGCTCAATAGCATCGGAAGCAATCTCTTTCAGCAGACCGACGCTTCCGGTGATCCGGTAATCGGAACGCCCGGCGGCCAGGAAGGCATTGGGGCGTTGCTGCAAGGCTACATCGAGCAGTCCAACGTGAGCGTGGTGAACGAGTTCATCAACCTTATCGTCAGCCAACGCGCCTATGAGGCCAACTCCAAAGTGGTCAAGGCCGCCGACGACATGTACCAGCAAGTGAATAACCTGAAGCAATGACGGCCTGGCTTTTCTTAATGACTTTGATGAACCACCCAGGATGTGAGTTTGTAAGTGGAGATCAAATATTCGGGGCCGACTTAGCCAGGGCTTTGCCGGTATTCTCGGCCATGCCGCGGGACGCGGTTATCGGATATTCCCCCGCGCCAGGCGCACGCCGGACTCTTCAGCTTTCGGAATTGAACCGCATCGGGGCCCAATACGGCATCCCGGTTCTGGCGAATTCACGGGCCTGCTTCGAATGGAAGTTGCAGCCCATCACCGAAGACGCCGTGCGCTCGGCGATTCGCGAATCTCTACAAGCGCCCGATGTCCGCGTGGAAATCCTGGAAATGAGCAAAGCGCCGACGCCGGAGGGCAAGCTGGTTTTTCCACAAACCGGGCTTTCGGCGGCCACCAACACCGATCCGTCCACGCCCGTGACTTGGAGAGGCTATGTCCAGTATCAATCGCCGCGGAGATTCTCGGTGTGGGCGCGCGTAAGAATGGCGGCGACCATGACCCGCGTAATCGCCGTGGAGTCCCTTGCTCCCGGCAAGCCGGTAGGAAAAGCCCAAGTGCGATTGGAGACGTCTGACGACTTCCCGCTGCGCAACGACATCGCCCGGAGCTTGGAAGAGGTGATCGGCCGGATGTCGCTACGTCCGGTACGCTCCGGGTTTCCGGTGCTGCGGTCGGATCTGGCGGAAGCATTTCAGGTGGAAAGAGGAGACATGGTGGAAGTGACGGCGGTAGCGGGAGCGGCCCAACTGGAATTGGAAGCCCAGGCGGAAGCGTCCGGAAGGCAGGGCGATGTGATTGCGCTGCGGAATCCGAGCAGTGGCAAGTTATTTCGCGCGCGCATCGAGGCCAAGGGACGTGCCATCGTGATGGTTGGAGCAACCGGCTTGCTAGCGAGGGCGCAATGAAGACGCGCCTCCTGCTCGTTGTGCTGCTGGAGATTTCAGCCTCGGCCGGCATATTCAGCAAGAAGAAAAAGCCGGAAGCTGACGGCGCTTCTCCGTTGAAGCAATACATCACCGAGGCAACCAAGAACAATAGCGCGTCGCAGGCCGCGCGCGCGCCGGGCGCCATCTGGTCGTCCACCGCGGTCTATACGAATTTAGGAATGGATCTCAAGGCTACCCGCGTGGACGATCTGGTTACCATTGTAGTTACTGAAAAGGCCTCAGCAGTCGCCACGGGCGATGTGAAGACCCAGCGCCAGTCCACCGCTCAGAGCGCCATCACGGCGGCCGGAGGCGTAACCAAAGCGACCGGCCCGTTGGCAAATCTCCTGAACACCAACTCCAATAACCAATTGCAAGGAACGGGCGCAACCAGCCGTGGAGCCGTCTTGACCGCCACCGTGAGCGCGCGAGTAGTGAACGTGCTGCCCAACGGCTACCTGGTGGTCGAAGGGATAAAACGTGTACAGGTTAATTCTGAAAACCAAGTGATTACGATTCGCGGAGTGGTGCGGCCGGTGGATCTGGACCCAACCAACGCCATCATCTCCGATCGCGTCGCGCAGATGGAACTGACGGTCAATGGCAAGGGCGTCATCGGAGACGCGATCCACAGGCCCTTCTTCCTCTACCGGCTGCTGCTCGGATTGTTGCCCTTCTAGCTATGTTCATGCGATCCAAACAACTTTGGGGGATGCTCCTGGCCGTACTGCCGGCACTGGCCGGGACGCGTGATGTACGGCTGAAGGAGCTCGTATCGCTGGAGGGAGTGCGGGATAACCAACTGGTCGGGTACGGCCTGGTGGTGGGGCTCTTCGGCACGGGTGACAAGCAACAGACTTTGTTCACCACTCAAAGTCTCGCGAATATACTGCAGCAGATGGGCGTAACCGTTCCGCCGGCGCAAATTCTCGTACGAAATACGGCCGCCGCCCTGGTGACGGCAACACTGCCGCCCTTTGCCCAGCCTGGAACGAGGATCGATGCCACGGTAGCAGCCATCGGCGATGCTACCAGCCTGCGGGGCGGCTTACTGGTAATGACCAGCTTGAAGGGCATTGACGGACAAGTGTACTCAGTCGCGCAAGGACCGGTGGTGACGGGCGGGTTCATTGTGGGCGGGGTGGGCAACACCCAGACCATAAATCACCCAACTGTCGGACGCATACCGGCCGGCGCTACCATCGAGCGTCTGGCGCCTTCAACGGCGCCATCTAATCAAGTGAAGCTGCAACTTCATAGTGAGGATTTCACCACGGCCGTCAGAATCGCCGAGGCCGTGAATCACCACTTCAATATCTCGCCATCGATCGCGCACGCCGACAACTCCGCCTTGGTGAGTATTGCGGTTCCCCCCAACTTCTCCTCGCGCACCGCGGAATTTGTCGCCGAACTGGAGAGCCTGACCGTCGAAACGGACCGGCCCGCCAAAGTCGTCATCAATGAGCGGACGGGAACCATCGTAATGGGCAAAGAGGTTCGCGTCTCACCGGTCGCTATCATGCATGGCAATCTTAGCGTGGAAATTCAGACCGAATTTAATGTTTCGCAGCCAAATCCCTTGGCGGCGGGTTCCACGACGGTTGTCCCGCAAGTCAATGTCGGAGTCAAGGAAGAGAAGGCTCGCAACGTGGTCCTCAAGCAAGGCGCCACGGTGGAGGAACTGGTTCGGGCGCTCTCATCCATCGGGTCCACGCCGCGGGATGTCATCGCGATCCTGCAAGCGCTGCGCAGCGCGGGGGCGTTGGAAGCGGAAATACAGGTGATTTAGATGTCCACGTGGCGCAGGTCTCCGGCCTGCGTAGACTTTCTTGAAGATTCGCACGGGTGCGTGCGCCACAGCTCCGAGGCCAAATGAATATTGATCCTACTTCTTCAGTTTCCGCCCTCCTTCAACGGACGGCAGCCACTAGCAACCGACCCGGCTCTCCCAACCTATCCAACGTCGCCGACGCGGCCAAGCAGTTCGAGGCCCTGATGCTCGGCCAGATTTTGAAAGCCTCGCACGAATCATCCGATGGCGGCTGGCTCGGAACCGGCGACGATCAGGCTGGTTCGCTGGCCGTTGAAATGGCCGAGCAACAGTTTGCCCAGGCGATGAGCGCGAAGGGCGGATTAGGAATCGCGAAGCTGGTAACCGCGGGGCTCGAGCGCGGGGCGGCTAAAGCTGCCAAGTCCGGCTCTCCAGCCTCAAACCAGGCGACGCCGACGAATACGGATTCGCAGCAGTAACCGGGTCCGCCGCGTGGGTGATTTCCTGGTTGCTCCCACCCGCCTCGGTAGCGCTGGATTTTTCGATCGCTCCGGACCAGCCCTCCAGCAGCGTGGTGAGCAGCCGCACTGCCTCTTCGAGCAGCCTCTCGGATTGCTCGGCGTGCGCGCGAATCAACTGGTGCTGGATATAGCCATACAGCTCGGCCAGCGTGTTGGAGTACTGTTCCTCGACATCGCGACGCAGCGATACCCGCAGTTCCGCCAGGATCTCGATGGCTTTGTTTATGGCTTGACCTCGCGCCAGAATGTCGCCGGAGTGAAGCGCCCGGATAGCCTCGTGCACCGATTGCACGGCTCCTTCGTACAGCAGGCGCACCAGTTCCATCGGCGACGCGGTGGCGATCCGAATCGCAAGATATTCTTTTTGGCGGGTCGACGGAGTCATGTTCCGCATTCCCTATCGATGAACTTTAGAACTTTTAGAGGAAATCTTAGTGGCATCCCCGCATTTGGGGGGAACCAGCCAGCCCCTATAAGAAAAGTTACTGAAGTATCAAGTGTTACCCCCGAACCACCGATTTCTAGTCTTAAGGTAAAACACAAGGTGGACGACTACTGTTCGGTGGTGAGTTGTAGTGTGGGGAGAGTACTGTGGATATCCAGCGATGCGCCGGCGCTAGGTACCGTTCGAGATCGGGAAGGCCGCGATAAATTTCAACCGCTTTTGGCGGAAGGTCTCGCTTCCGCTCTGGAGATTTTGCGGGAGAATCCGGTGCAGGCGATCCTGATTCACCTGCCCCTCGGAAATTGTTCGGCCGAGGAGCTGTTGACCGAGCTTCGCAATGCCGCCGGACAGGTTCCAGTGGTGGTGTACGAGCCGAATGGGCTTGTAACCCGGAGCGCCGCGCTGACACTTCTGGGCGCTTTTCAGTACATTTCTCAGCCCGTACCACTCGAAGAACTCTGCGAGGTGTTGTCGGCTGCGCTGCGCCATCGAAGCCCCCAGGCCACGGGCGTCACGAAGAATAGCGCCGCGGCTTGGACTAATCTGCTGGTCGGTTCAAGCGCGCCCATGCGTGAAGTGATCGAAGTGATCGGCCTGGTGGGACAACGCCGATCCACGATCCTGATTACCGGAGAAACGGGAACCGGCAAGGAAGTGGCCGCGCGCGCCATCCACCAGGCGAGCAACCGCTCGGGGTCGAAAATGGTGGCCATCAACTGCGCCGCCCTACCGGATCATCTGCTGGAGGCGGAACTCTTCGGGCACACCAAGGGAGCGTTCACGGGAGCGGTGAATGCACGAGTCGGACTGTTCGAACAGGCCCACCGCGGGACGATTTTCCTGGACGAAATCGGGGAGATGCCCCTGCAACTGCAAACCAAGATTCTGCGCGTTTTGCAGGAGCGCGAGGTGCAACGCATCGGCAGTTCGGAGCCGATTCCGGTGGATGTGCGAGTGATAGCGGCATCGAACCAGAGCCTGGTCAGAGCGGTCGCCCAACGCCGCTTCCGCGAGGATCTGTATTACCGGTTGAACGTGGTGGCGCTGAAGATGCCGCCTCTCCGCGAAAGGATTTCGGACATTCCCGAGCTGGTTCAGCATTTTCTCGAAAAAGTCGCCCAGCAGGAATCCGCGGCTCCCAAGCGAATCGATCCCTCGGCTCTGGAGGTGCTGATGCGCTACGGCTGGCCGGGCAACGTACGGCAGCTCGAACATGCGCTCGAATCGGCGGTGGCATTGAGCGGCCCCCGGACCACTCTCTATCCGAAAGATTTCGATCTCCCCATGGACATGCTGGCGGCCGAGCTGGATCCTTTGGCCCTGTTGGACGTGCCCGAGTCGGGCATCAACTTCGAGGAACTCATGATGGGGATCGAGCGGCGGCTGTTGGAGCGGGCGTTGCAGAAATCCGGCGGCAACAAAGCGCGGGCGGCCAGCATGTTGAACATGAAACGCACCACCTTGATCTCGAAGTTCAAGTCGCTCGAAGCGTGCGTGTAGCTTTAATATGGCTCAGGCGCAAGCAATGACGGCCACCCCGGCGCAATCCCCGGCGCTGGCTGCGACGCGTTTATCCAACTTGGGTGAACTCGGCGTACCGATCGCTGTACTGATGATCGTTATCGCGCTCATCACGCCCTTGCCCAGCTTCATGCTGGACTTCCTGATCGTGATGGACCTGATGATGTCGGTCATCGTGATGATGGTGGCGATGTACATCGGCCGTCCCGTGGAGTTCAGCGTCTTTCCCACCGTCTTACTGCTGCTGACGCTGTTCCGCCTGGCGCTGAACGTATCCTCCGCGCGCCTGATACTGCTCAACGGCAATACCGGGACATCCGCGGCCGGACGGGTGATCGAGGCTTTTGGCAGCTTTGTGGTGGGAGGTAACTACATCATCGGCGCGGTGATCTTCTGCGTGCTGATCGCCATCCAGTATGTCGTCATCAACCACGGCTCGGTTCGTATTTCAGAAGTAACCGCGCGCTTCACCCTGGATGCCATGCCGGGCAAGCAAATGTCGATCGATGCCGACCTGAACGGCGGGCTGATCGATGAAACCGAAGCGCGGCGCCGGCGCAGGGAACTGAGTGGCGAAGCCGAATTCTACGGCGCTATGGACGGAGCCTCGCGTTTTACGCAGCGCGACGCCATTGCCAGCATCATCATCACCGGCGTTAATATCATCGCCGGATTTCTGATCGGCGTTCTGCAGCACCACATGGACTTGGGACATGCTCTGCAGACGTACACCGTGCTCACCATCGGGGACGGACTGGTAACCGTAATCCCGGCGCTGATGATTTCCATCTCGGGAGGCTTGATTGTCACCCGCGCCAGCTCCGACAATCGCCTGGGAGCGCTGGTTCATAGCCAGGTGTTTGGGAAGCCGGAGCCGTTGTTACTCGCCAGTGGAGTGCTGGTAGCGCTGGCGCTGATGCCCGGCCTGCCCACCATCCCGTTCCTGGCGCTGGGCGGTGGACTGGGCGCAATATCCTGGCAAAAGCGGCGAAAACGTGACGCCGGTGTCGCACTTTCGACGGATACGGCCGGCAAACCGGTCAAGGAAAATGTGGAGGCTCTGCTGCAGGTAGATCCGCTCACCGTCGAAGTCGGGCTGGGCCTGGTGCGGCTGGTGGACGGCGGCGCCAACTCACCTCTGTTGCAGCGCATCGCGGGAATCCGGAAGAACCTGGCCACGCAGTTGGGCTACTATCTGCCGCCCGTGAAGGTCAACGACAATTTAGCGCTGCGATCGCGCGAATACTCGATCGTGCTGAAGGGCGTCGAGATCGCGCGCTATGAACTACCGGCCGGCCAGGAGCTGGCCATACCCTCCGGGGCAATGGACGGCAAGGTCGAAGGCCAGCCCACTAAAGATCCGGCTTTCGGTTTGGCCGCGCTGTGGATTCCCAATGAGCGGGCGAGTTTCGCGCGCTCTCGCGGCTATACCGTGGTGGATGATGTCAGCGTTCTGGGCACTCATCTTTCGGAAGTGGTCCGGCGTCACGCCTACGAGCTGTTTACCAGGCAGGACACCAAAAGCTTCTGCGATCGCGTGGCGCAGGGCAATCCCAAGGTGGTTGAGGAGCTGGTTCCCAAGCTGCTTTCGCTCGCCGTGGTGCAGCGTGTCCTTCAAAATCTGCTGCGGGAACGAGTTCCGATCCGCGACTCTGTGACCATCCTGGAGGCGCTCAGCGAAGCCGCGCAGATGAGTAAGAACCCGGTGTTGCTGACCGAGTATGTGCGCCAGGCCATCCGCAGAGTGATCGTGAAATCGCACGCCAATCCACAGGGAGAGTTAGCGGCGTACCTGGTGGAGCCGTCGGCCGAACAGACGGTGGAATCGGCGGTCGAGCATAGCGAACATAACAGCGTGCTGAGTCTAGCGCCGCAGGCGGCGCGCGAATTTGTCGGCCGTCTCACCCGCAAGCTGGAACGGCCGGATTCCTCGGCGATCGTCCTGACCAATCCGGCCGTACGTTACTTCGTCAAGCAGTTGCTTGAGACGTCCTTTCCCGAGGTCGCGGTCCTCTCGCATAACGAGGTGCCGCCGGAAGTAAAAGTGAAATCGTTGGGGTGGATCGGATGAGAGGGCAATGGAACAAGGAGCAGCTTCCATGAAGATCAAATCGTATTACGCCAGCTCCGTGGAGCAGGCGATCCAAAAGGCCCGCCAGGAGCTTGGGACGGAGGCCATGTTGATCACTTCCAGACGGGCCGCGATCGAAGCCCGGCATCTGGGAGCGTATGAAGTGGTGTTCGGCGCGCCGGATTCCGAAGAGGCCGCTCACGCCAATGTCCCCCCCCGCCCGCCGTCCAAAGATCTCAGCGCCGAACTACAGGTGCTCCGCGCGCAATTAGAAGACATCAAGCGCGTTTTGCAACTGAATAATGCACGCGCGCAGGGCTCCGATCCGGATATCGATGAACTGTACCGCGAACTCCACCTGGCCGGCCTGGACGGCAGGCTGGCGCGCCAAATTACCGATCAGGTGGCGACCCTGTGGCAGGCCCTTCCCGCGGCGCAGCGATCGGCGGCCGGAATGGATCTGCTGCACGGCTTTGCCGAAGAGTCGATTCGTAAGCAACTGCGGATTGCGGCTCCCGCCGAAAGCAAGGAACAGGAGAGCAACCGGATTTTAGTTTTCACCGGACCTCCCGGAGCCGGCAAGACCACTACACTCACCAAGATCGCGATTCAGGAATTTCTCGCCCGCCGCGTTTCAGTGCGCATCATTTCAATGGATCCTTATCGCGTGGCCTCGCACGAGAAGCTGCGCAACTTCGCCGGAATTCTGGGTACCGGCTTTACGGCCGCGAGCACCATGCGGGAATTTGTCGAAGCGGTCGAAGAGTTTCGCGGCAAGAACGTCCTGCTGATCGACACGCCCGGCTATAGCGGCAACGATTTCGAAGGAGCGCGGGACGTGAGCGGATTCCTGGCGAAGCTCAATCATAAGGAAGTCCACTTGGTCCTGCCCGCCTCGATGAAGAGCGGCGATCTGGGCCGCGTGGTTCGCCGCTTCGAAGAGTTCAAGCCGGACTGCCTGCTGTTCACCAAACTCGATGAAACCGAGTCGTTCGGTGCGATTATTGCCACTGCCATTCAGGCCGCCAAGCCGCTCTCGTTCTTCGCCAATGGCCAAAGTATCCCGGAGGATCTGGAAGCGGCCAACCTGGAGACACTGCTGGAACCCTTGTTTACGCGCGAGCGGGCGGGCGCGATTTCCGCCGCCTAAAAAATGCTGAAGAAATGGTCCAACGGCTCAGATCGGCAGGTCGGGGACCTGCCCCACAGTTAAAGCAATCATGAACGCGACCCTTTACGCACAAGTTTCGGCGACCGATGAGCGAGAGCGCTTGATCCTCGAGCATTTGCCGAACGTGCGTTGGATCGCCATCCGCATTCATGAAAAGCTGGGCGGATCGGTAACTCTGGAAGATCTCATTTCGGCGGGCGTCATCGGCCTTATCAATGCCGTGGACAGCTTCGATCCGGGTTTCAATGCCAAGCTCAAGACCTATGCCGAGCATAAAATTCGCGGCGCGATTCTGGACAGCATTCGCGGACTGGACGGCATTCCCCCGCACAAGCGAAAACGGATGAAGCAGATGGAAGCCGCCATCACGGTTGTCGAGCAGCGCCTGCAGCGCGCTCCCACCGAGGAGGAGATTGCCGCCGAGCTGCAGATTCCGCTGGCCGAATATCAGAATAGTCTGGCTGAGCTGCGCAGCATCAGTCTGGGAAGTCTGGACGAAGTCTCCGAAGGCAGTTCGGAAAGCAAGCTTCTGCGCTATGTGCCGCAGGATGAGGAGAACCAGCCGGCCCGCATTCTGGAGCGCGCCGAGCTGCAGAAACTCCTGGCTGAAGGTGTCGAAAAGATGCCTAAGCTGGAACGGACCATCCTCACTCTCTATTACAAGGAAGAGCAGAACCTCCAGGACATCGCCGAGATTTTGGGAATTCACACTACCCGCGTTTGCCAATTGAAATCGCAGGCGGTGCTACGCCTGCGCGCCTACATGACCAAGAAATGGCCGAGCAGCCGAGGAATCCTCTAATGAGCGAATCAAATGAAGGCATAGAACAAATCGAGAATATCGAATCGGCACAGCCTGAGACTGGGACCGGGACTTCCGGAACCAGCGCGAACTCACCGGCTTCGACGGTGTCTCAGGCGGGGCCTTTGCTGCTGGGTGTAAAGCTCCCGATCCGCGTGCTGCTCGGGCGGACGCAGCTTTGTTTGCGCGACGTGGCCCAACTTGGCAACGGTTCCGTAGTGGAACTCGACTGTTCGCCCAACGACCCGGTGGAAGTGATCGTCAACGATAAGGTGATCGCCCACGGCGAGGTGGTGGTGGTCGGCGGGAATTACGGTGTCCGAATCACGCGAATTGCCGGCGCGGCGGACAAACCCGATCTGGAGGGGCACAGCGAACTACTCAATTTCTCAGAAAAGCTGAGGGGATGAAGATGCAACTGGCTATAAAATTACTCCCGTATATTGCTATAGCGATTAGCCTTATCGTATTTCTTGGTTTGTTTGCGGGGCTCAGCCGCACAGTCGAGAAGTTGCGCACTCGGATGGGTAAGTTCGAGGCCCAGATGCTGCAGGCGGCCGAGATTAGCGCCGGCATCCGCGGGTTGAAAAGCCGGATCGAAGAACTGGAGTCGGGAGTGGCGGCCGGCGAAATTCCAACTGGAAAGCCCGCTAGCCTGAGTGGTACAGTACGCAGTAAAGTATTGAAAATGCATCGTTTAGGACAGCCGATCGAGAGGATAGCCGACAATCTACGGGTTCCAAAGGGTGAGGTGGACCTACTAGTCAAGGTCCATCAGATCGTGATGCGGCCATATCAACAAGTGAATGCCGGGGCGGAAGGGCCCGAGGCGAGCTAAAAAAAACCTTCAATTTTGCGAAAGGAACTTCGATAGAGGATTTGGCAGAGGTGAGGCGATGATTGTCAAAAACGGAGAAAATCCCGACCTTTCAGGCGTAAACCTGGAACGGACGCAACAATCGCGCGAAGTCAGCAACGCTGCAACCCCGGAAGCTCCGGCCAGTAGCGTGGCACCGAAAGCACCCACCCCGGTCAACGACCAGATTGCTCTGTCGCTAGCTACAAACCTGGTGCAGCAGGCGTCCAACGCCGGCCAGCAAGCCAGGTTAGAGCGCATCTTACAGCTGAAAACGGCGATCGTGAAAGAACAGTATCGTTACGACCCGTTGGCGGTAGGTCATGCGCTGATAGAAGCGGGCCTCTTAGGAGACTAAGGCGCGCCTGTTAGGAGAGTAAGTCGGGTCAGTTGAGCAAAAGCATGGGGGATGGAACCGCTTACGGTGATGCTCGGGAGTGTATTCGCGCGGCCAAGGCGCACATGCGCGAGGTCCGCGGCCTGCTGTCGAAGCCTTCCACCGAGAGCGCCGAACACTCTGCCGCCTTGCTGCGCGACATTGAGGTCCAGTTGGGCTGCGCCGCCGCGATTCTGAAAAAAAGCGGTACTCGGCTCGATCTGGAAATGCGATCCGAGGTCGAAGATCTCCAGGGTCAAGTCGCCGTGCTGGCCCAATTCTTTGCTGAAGCCGACCAACTGCTCTCCAACTGGCTGCGGGTTATTCGAACCAAGCGCGCGGGCTACACCGAACAGGGACAGGCCGCTCCGCTGGTTCTGGTAAACAGGCTGACCGTGGAAGGATAACGCAGCATGGGCAATCTCTTTTCAGCTCTCGGCACAGCAGGCGAATCGCTCAAGGCACTCGAAACCGGGCTGACCGTCACGCAGAACAACGTCACCAACGCCAACACTCCCGGCTACGCCGATCAGGTTCCGGTTTTCGATTCATTGAGCTTTCAACCCCAGAGCGGCCTGCTCGGCGGGGTTCGGGAACAGACGCAAGATACCACCAACCAATTCGCGGAAACGGCGGTTCAGCAGCAAACGTCGCTGCTCGGCCAGTATCAGCAGCTTCAGACCTCGCTCGCTCCGCTGCAGAATGTCTTTGATGTTTCAGCCAACAGCCCGATTCCCTCGGCTCTGAATCAATTGTTTCAAAGCTTCTCCGATTGGAGCGCGAGTCCAGCCGACCCCACGGCTCAAAACGCGGTCCTGAGCGCGGCATCGCAGGTGTCGGCCGCTTTCCAGCAGTCCGCCAATCAGCTCGATTCCATCCGCTCGGCAACCGATGGCAATATCCAATCCACGGTCACCCAGATCAACCAGGATGCGGCGCTCATACAGGGCTACAACGCCACCATTGGGAAAGCAGCGACGCCCGATGCCGGCGTCGAGGCTCAGTTGACCAGCACTATCGAAAACCTGTCGAGCCTCGCCAATGTGCAGGTGATACGCGGCAACGACAATACCGTGACAGTCCTACTGGGCGGCCAGACTCCGCTGGTGATCGGCAATCAAGTGAACGCGTTGCAGGTCCAGCCGGAGAATACCACTGGCGCTCTGAATCCTAGCGGGGCGCCCAACACGGAAATTCTGGATAGCAGCGGGAATAATGTGACGTCGCAGGTCACATCCGGCAGTTTGGCCGCGCTATTGTCCGTGCGGAACAGCTTGCTTCCATCCCTGGCCGGCGGAGCGGACCAGACCGGCGAGCTGAATGTGCTGGCCAAAAGCATCGCGGACGCCGTCAACAGTCTGCAGACGCGGGGCTCGACTACATCGACTCCGCCTTATCAGGCCGGCGCTCCGCTGTTCACCTACGACGTAACTTCGCCGACCGATTCGGCCTCGACTCTGGCGGTGAATTCCTCGATTACGGGCACTCAACTGGCGCCCGTTGAAACCGGGCCTCCCTTGGTCTCCAATGGCAATGCCCTCAATCTGGCGAACCTTGCGTCCTCTAGCCAGATCAACGGGCAAAATTTTACGCAATACTTCGGCTCCATGGTCGCGACTGTCGGAAACGCGGCCGCCGCGGCGAACACGCAGGCCACCGCTCAGCAGAGCATGCTGACTCAAGCTCAGAGCCTTCGCCAGCAACTTTCCGGAGTTTCCCTGGACGAGGAGGCCATCCGTTTAGTGCAGCTACAGCGCTCGTATCAGGCGTCCAGCCGGATCGTCAGTGTGATAGACCAGTTGGCCCAAACCCTGATGGACATCCAATAAGAATTATGGAGCGGCAATCATGATTAACGGCTTAAATGCGTCCGGCAACCAATTCCTGGCGTCAATGGAGACCTTGCAGAACCAAATGAACACCGCCGAGGCTGATTTATCGAGCGGGCTGCGCGTGAACAAAGCCTCCGACGCGCCGCAGTCGGTGGGAGATATCTTCCAGGCACGCGCCGATCTGGGGAACGCAACGCAAGTGAACCAAAACCTCACCATCGTACAAACGCAAGCCCAGGCTGCCGACTCAGCGCTGCAATCCGCCGTACAACTGATGGAGAATGCCGCTAGCCTAGGAGTGCAGGGCAGCAGTAGCCTGGGTACGGCCAACCCCAGCCAGCAAGCCACGCTCGCCACCCAGGTCCAAGGCCTGATATCGCAGATGGTTTCCATCAGCCGGACCGCCGTGGACGGCGTGTATATTTTCAGCGGAGACCAAAGCGGGTCACCGGCCTACCAAGTGGATCCGTCCAGCCCCAATGGTGTGGATCGGCTGATCACGACGCAGTCCGCCACAGCTGAAGCTTCCGATCCCACCGGCATAACGTTTCAGGTCGCTAAGACGGCCCAGGACTTATTCGATAATCGCAATTCGACCGACAATTTCACTCCTCAAAATGTCTTTGCGTCGCTGCAGAACCTGCAGAACGCGCTGCAAGGTGGGAATAGCGCAACCATCGCACAGGCCGTCGATGGGGTCAACACGGCCGCCGCATACCTGAACCAACAGCTCGGGTTTTATGGCGAGGCGGAGAACCGAATCTCGTCCGCGATTTCGCTGGCCCAGAAGTTCCAGGTGCAGGCGCAGACGCAGTTGAGCAATCTCCAGGACACCAACGTGCCGGCCGCGGCGCTGCAGCTGACGCAGACGACCACGGCGATGAATGCGGCGATGTCGGCCGAAGCCAAGCAGCCGACCACTACCTTGTTCGACTACCTGCCGCAATTTTAGACCGTGCGTAAGCGGACGCCTCGTCCGGCCACGGCATCAAAATAAGCCGACGAGGGCGTTAATCGCGGTCCGGGGGGAACCGCCCCCCACAGAATCAGAGGGCGAGCCACTGGGCCAGATCGGCGGCCGGGCACTTGATACCAACGTAAAAGGAACCAAAGAGCGCATACACGGCGCTGACTTCATCAAAGCGCATCTCGTAGATGAGCTTCTTGAATACCAGCGGATCGTCGGCGAACAGATCGACTCCCCATTCCCAATCGTCGAATCCGATGGAACCGGAAATGATCTGCTTCACCTCGCCGGCGTAGCGGCGTCCGATCATTCCATGGTCATGCATCTGGCGCTTGCGCTCGGCCATGGGCAGGCTGTACCAGTTCTTCTCTTCGCCGCGTTTGCGGTCCATGGGGTAAAAGCAGATGTACTTGTGGGGCGGCATGTCCGGATACAGGCGTGGATGCATAGCCTCGCGCTGGCGAGCCAACACCTCTTCGATCTCGACTTTCCATTCCGGCGAGAAGGGCGCGATCCCACGGGCGGCCAGCGCATTGTAGGTCTGCAAGCTCGAATCGTACAGTCCCAGCTCCACCACCGACAGATAAGATGTGGCGGGTTCCAGGAAATCGGACAGCCGAAGCTGCGCGATCTGGCGCTCCACCTGGTTCAACTCGTCGAAGGAGCGGCGAAAGTGGACCAGGATCAAGTCGCCTTTGTGCCCGAGCAGGGAAAACGCCGCGCTCTGGCCGCCCACATTTTTCTCCATTCCTTGGAGAACGGTGGCGGCTTCCCTGGCGATTTCGGAGCGTTCCGCGGCGGGGAGCGCCTTCCACGCCGTCCAGCGCATCCGCATCATCTGATGCAGCACGCTGGCGCCTTCGATGGTAAGCGGAACAGGTGGCAGCGACTCGAGCGCGGCTTCCGGAGGGACCTGGGTGGTTCCTGTCATATATGGAATTCCATTGTTATTTTACTGCGAACTTTCACCGCCGGCGGGCACTGCTAGTGTATGAAGACAATTCTCTCCAGTTTCCTTGCATTCGCATTACTGCTGGGCATAGCCCCGGCCGGGTTCGCCGCCACGAAAAAAAGTTCCAACACCAAGGGCTCGCGTGGCAAGAATCGCAGCGGCACGCAACGCAATGCGGGCCGCAAGAAAACCAACATACCGAAGAACCCCAACTGACGGGGCGCAGTTACCGTTGGACAGCTAGTCGCTTTTTTTCGACCACGGCGGCGTATCCTGCCCGAAGAACTTGGTTTGTTTGTCCGGATCGGCGTCCGCAAGATTCGTGACCGCCTGGCGAATATGCGTGAATGACGCCTTCACTGACCTTCGTTTTATCGGCGGGAGCTTCTCCATGGCGGGGCTGATACCAGCGGGCGGCTTGGCGCCGATGAAACTCGGAAAGAAGTAATTCGCGAAGGCGATGTGCAGGAAGACTTCCTTCACGGAACGGGCGCCTTCCTCGGCCCGCGAGTTAGATTTCTCTTCCGGCATGCTGCTCGCGCAACGCGTCGCGAAAACCGTTGTCTCATTGTTCTGTTGTGCTACCTGCAGTAGACTCGCGTTATGTTCTCCTCGCGGCTTAACTGGAGTATTCCGGCGAACCCGCTATCCAGGTTGCTGGCCCAGAAGCGTGCCGCGGGCGCCGTAATTCTCGATCTCACCGAGTCGAATCCAACCAGTGCAGGTCTTACTTACCCGGCACACGAAATCCTCCACGCGCTGGCCGATCCGCGATCGCTCTGTTATGAACCAGCGCCGGCAGGAATACTCGCGGCCCGGTCGGCCGTTTCCGAATACTATGGCGGACGGGTGGATGCAGGGCGTATTCTCCTCACCGCCAGCACGAGCGAAGCCTACGCGCTCCTGTTCAAGCTGCTGGCCGACCCCGGCGACGAAGTACTGGTGCCCCGACCATCCTATCCGCTGTTCGATTTCCTGGCCGCGCTGGAGTCGGTCCAGGTGGTCGAATACCCGCTCGTTTATCACGGGAGTTGGGCGGTCGATTTCGATGCCCTCGCCCGGCAAATCACGCCCCGCACTCGCGCCATCGTGGTGGTGAATCCCAACAATCCAACGGGTTCATATCTCAAGGATTCGGAACTGAATGAGCTGACCGCCCTGTGCGGCCGTCACGATCTGGCGATTCTTTCGGACGAGGTTTTCTGCGACTATGCGCTGGTCGACGACGCGCGGCGTGTGGCATCGCTTGTGAATGTGAATGATGCGCTGACCTTTTCGCTGAGCGGGCTGTCCAAATTAGTTGGCCTGCCGCAGCTCAAACTGGGCTGGATCGTTGCCAGCGGAAAGATGCAAGCTCGCCAGGCCGCGCTCGAACGCCTGGAGCTGATCGCCGACACCTACCTTTCGGTCGGGACCCCAGTCCAGTGGGCGGCCTCTGTGCTGCTAGCTCTGCGCGAAAGCATGCAGGCGAAGATTCTGGAACGTGTGCGCGCGAACCTCGGCTATCTCAAGAGCCAAATTGGTCCTGAGTCGCCGTGGCGGGTGCTCGAGCCCGAGGGTGGCTGGTATGCAGTGATCCAGGCGCCCCGCATCCACACCGAGGAAGACTGGGTGCTCACTCTACTCGGCGAAGATGACGTGCTGGTTCAACCCGGTTTCTTTTTCGATTTCGAGAGCGAAGCGTTTCTGGTGGCGAGCCTCCTTACTCCAGGGGAAATTTTTCAAGAGGGCATCCGCCGCATCCTGGCCCGCGCCTCGTGACTAGTTGACGAGACTTTTCGCGGTCGTCATTTCCGAAATGACTTGGAGAACCGCTCATATTGTTGCTCGGCCATCACCCGCAGTGGATTGTCGCTGGTGTAGGTGCGGCGGTAGATATGGAGGGCCTGCCGATAGTGAGCGGCCGCCTCGGAACTACGCCGTTGCGCCTCGCTGATCCGCGCCGCGGTCAGGTACGCCCGGGCCAGTTCGGCGTGCGAATCACTCAGAACCGCTCGCTCTTTCGCCAGGGCATGCTCAATCAGCGACTGCGCCTCTTTGTAATTCCGCTCGCCCAGGTAGGCCTCGGCCAACCCAACTTGAGCGAAGGCCACGTTGACATGGTCCTGTCCCAGAAAATTTTGATAGAGGGAGATGCTTCGAAGAATATTCTGTTTGGCGATCGCGTATTTCCCTTCAGAGACGGCAATCAGTCCCAGTTCCTGCAGCGCGTGGGCAAGACACGGGTCATTGTACTTTTCGTAAATACCGGCGGCCTTCCTGAGCAACGGTTCGGCGCGGGCGTCGTCGCCCTCGGTGCGATATAGCAGCGCCAGCGCCAATAAGCTGTCGGCCGTTTCGGAACGATCCTCCCCAAGCGTGCGGCTCAAATCCAGAGCTTCCTTCAACAGCGGCTCCGCCTGCCGGTATTGCCCTCTCGCGACGATAATGAAAGCTTCGTCCCTGAGCGCGAGCGGAAGAAGTTGTGGCCCGGCGGTGGCGTTCTGGCGAGCGTCTTCGATCATCTGTTTCAAGATGGGTTCAGCTTCCGTTAACCGCCCCTCGGTTTCATAAATCTCGGCCAAGTGCCGGCTGGCGGCCAGGGTGAAGGGATCGAGTTCCCCACTGGTCTGGCGGCTCAGTTCGATGACTTGGCGCGCCAGCTCTTCGGCTTCTTTCCAGCGCTCTTTCACGAAGTAGAGCTGAGCGAGTGCGTCGAGTGTGAAGCAGAGCAGCTTGCGTCCCGCCTCCCCATTCGCCTCGCGGATGCTTTTGGCTTCCAGATAAAGCGCTTCGGCGCGATCGAACTTCCCTTGAAACTCGTATGAATTCGCGAGCAAGTGCGCGGCGTGAGAACGGCGCAGATCGAGGGGTGGAAAAACCTGCGCGTCCTGAAGCGCGGCCGTCAGAGAATCGACCGCTTGGTCATAATGGCCGGCCGCAAAGGCCTTGGCGCCATCTTGAAAATCCTGATCCCACTTCGTTGTTTCCTGGGCCGCCAGCAGCGGCGCAAAGCAAACTACGAAGACACACCTACGGCTGAGACCCCGGGCATGAGTCATATACTGCCTCCCAAGCTGTCAGGAATACGGTGACGATCTCGCGAGTGTTCAGACGAAATAAAGCGACATTAGTTAGCTGCGCGAGGTCAGCTGCAAAGCGCGGCGCGCGGCGACGTTTCGATCCGGCAAAATTCGCTAAGAAGCTTTGGCGGAGCCTGCATCACTCAGCCCCGTACTCCAGGGCGAGCCGATTCTGGCGTTGGCAATCTCCATCAGCTTGGAGCAACAACCGCTGAGCGAAATCGTGATGTCGCGCAGCGAAGTTCCATGGAAGCGGATACGAGGTGGCTGGTGGTGCTCCGGACACCGGACATCGCGCAACTTTTCCTCCGTTGCCCGCTTGAACCGTTCGACGCGAAGCTGGTCGAAGTCCGTCAACACCGACAACATTCTAGCATGGATTTGTTACAAACAAGAAACAAATGGATGTTGGAATGAAATCGGGAGAGCCGTCTAGCTTTTAAACAAGTTCAGATACTGCTCTTCGGCCGCTGCCGGGATGCCGGCCAGTTCCAGATTCTCGCGGACGTGCTCTGGTTTGCTCATGCCCACCAGCGCCACGGTGATTCCGGGAGTGGAGCGGGCGAACTGGATGGCGCACTGGGCGTCGTTTCGCGCGCCGGGAAGCTGCTCGCGAATCTGACTGGGTAAGTTACGCGCCAGCCGGGCCTGCAGCAGACTCGCGCTCGCCACCGCCGTGATCCCTAAACTTGCAGCTACGCTCAGCACGCTCTCGCCATCCACCTGATTGCCAAACGCCTCGGGCATGGCCAGGTTCACAGGCAACTGGATGAACCGGAAGTGATGACCGTCGCCTCCGGCTTCGCGCGCGATATCTGTTAACCGGCCGAGCGAAAGCGCTTGGGGCGATTGCGGCGCCTTGCGAAATCCTTCCCACGTGGCCGCTCCATAGAATTGAATCCCGCCTTGCTCGACAGCCTCTTCCAGAAAAATGAACGCCTGATGAATCCGCGAGTAGAATTCGTCCTGCCCGACGTAACTCAACTGGGTCTCCGGATTGTGCAGATAGAAGACGTCGATCGTTTCGATTCCCAGGTTTTGACGGCTTCGGCCCAACTGGTCGGCCAGAAACGCCGGCGCCATCGAATGCATTCCGCCCACCACGTCGCGAGCGGTGATGACGCCTTTCCCAAGCGCGTCGGGGACCAGATAACCCGCCTTGGTACAAATCACGACCTCGTCCCGCTGGGCGTGACCAGACTCCACCGCTTGCCGCAATGCGGTTCCAATGGATCGCTCCGAGCGCTGGTTCCGGTAGTTGAGTGACGTGTCGATGAAATTTACGCCGCCCGAGAGCGCCGCCCCCACGGCTTCGGCATAGCCCCGGTCGGTGGCATCGTCCAGCTCGCCGAGATAGGTGCCGATGCCGAGGTTAGAAACGTTAAACGACTGTGCGTCCCGATAAAAACCCACGGCTTGGTGGGTGGGGAAACGCGCGGCGTAGCGGACAGTGGCTGGGGTGGAAGCGCGACCTGGGAGCATCTCTTATGGTACTCGGAGCGGCTTAGGACCGCATCTCTGGGACCGAAACTTGCCAGCTAGGGCAAAGGGGGGCTTGACAAGACGCTCAGTCTGCTTAGAATGGGTTTAATCTGCCACTTTTTATGCAGCCCTGCAAGCATAGTCGTACCGAGATTCTGGCGAGGCGCGACGGCGTAGATTACGTACGCTGTTTGGATTGCGATCAGGTCTTTGAAGCCGAAGATCTGGAATCCGTCTCTGCCTACGAAGAGGACGACCAACCCGCCGCCTGAGCGAATCCGACCACGAAGAGGCTTGCCTCGGTGAAGGCGCATGCCGCGCTACGGGCGGTGGACTGCCTTGATTTGATCACGACCACAAAGATATATGATCATGTGAAGATGCGTCCTGAAAGCCTCGTGTTCGCCATAGTCATTGGGGGCATGTTTATCGTCCTGGGCTTGGTTCCACGTCTGTTGGCTGGCCTCAGGGACGCAATGCAAAACTTCTCCGATTTGCTTTTTTCCCAATACCCAATCAGCGCGCGGCATCGAACGGCCTACGAGAGCCTTCCGAGGCAGCCGTGGCTGGCGGCGCTGGGAGTGGTCGCGATCGTCTTGAGCCTGTTCGCGTACGTCTCAGGCTGACGCATCCACCGCCCCACAGAACCTGCGATCCTATAAATAATGGATCCGCTTCGCATTGTCGCCATCGGCGGAGGAACCGGGCTCTCGACGCTTCTCCACGGGCTGAAGCGCTACGCTCATCCCCAGCGGGAACTCGACATCACAGCGGTGGTCACTGTCACCGACGACGGGGGCAGTTCCGGCCGCCTGCGCCGCGAATTCGATGTTCTGCCGCCCGGTGACATCCGCAACTGCATGGTTGCTCTTTCCGAGGACGAAGCCCTGCTCTCGCGACTGTTCCAGTACCGTTTCACCGACGGCCGCGGCCTGAAGGGGCACAGCTTCGGTAACCTGTTCCTGACGGCGCTCACCAACCTCACCGGCGATTTCGCCCGCGCCGTGAAGCTATCGTCGGAAGTGCTGGCCAGCCTGGGCCGCATCTATCCTTCTACCGGCGCCAATGTGATGCTGGAGGCGGAGCTGGAAAATGGACGGATCATCGCGGGTGAAACCAGGATCAGCAAAAGCCGTTCGCGCATCAAACGGATTCGAATGCGCCCACGAGTCGCGAAGCCGCTGGCCGAAACGCTGGAGGCCATCGAGCAGGCGGATGTCATCACCTTCGGCCCGGGGTCGCTCTTCACCAGCGTAATCCCGAATGTGCTAGTGAAAGGAATTCCAGAAGCCATTCGCCGCAGCCACGCTCTGCGGGCCTACTTCGTCAATCTCATGTGGCAGCCTGGCGAGACCATCGGATTCCTGGCCTCCGATCACGTCGCCGCGATCAACCGGCACGCGGGATTCGATCTGTTCGACGTGGTAGTGGTGAACACGCGCTCGATCAGCGCCCGGCAGCGGAGAAAATACGCCGCCGAGCAGGCGCAGTCCGTGGTCAATGACGTTGACCGGCTGGCCGGCATGGGACTGCAGGTAGTTACCGCCGATCTGCTGGGCGAGGGCGAGATCGTACGCCACGATCCGCGGGCTACCGCCGATGTCGCGATGGAGCTGGCTCGAAGGGGCCGCGCCGAGCGCCGGAAGGTCCGCATTCTTGGACAAAAATAACTGCCATCTGTGAAAACAAGCCGAATGAAATCACCGATCAACATCGTGATCCTGGCCGCCGGCCTGGGCACGCGCATGAAATCCAAACGCGCCAAAGTGCTGCATCGCGCGGGTGGACTCACGCTCATCGAGCATGTGGTGAATGCAGCCAGCGGCATCACGACACCCGAGCACATCACGGTAGTGGTGGGATGCCAGGCCGAACAGGTAAAGGCCGCGCTGGCACAATCCGGAGTGCGGTTCGTCGAGCAAAAAGAACAGAAGGGCACCGGCCACGCGCTCATGATGTGCCGCGAAGCTTTGAGTACGCAAGGTGGCTTGGTCGTGGTCGCGTATGGCGACGGCCCGTTGCTTTCGCGCGTGACGCTGCAGGCATTGGTGGATCGCCAGGCGGCCGGCGATCGAGCCGCGACCCTGATTACCACGCGACTCGACGATCCCACCGGCTATGGCCGCATCATCCAGGGCAAGGATGGCGACGTGCAGTCCATCGTCGAGCAAAAAGCCGCTACGCCCCAGCAGCTCGCCATTCCGTTGATCAATTCCGGGATTTACTGCTTCCAAGCGGACCTTCTATGGAAGCATATCGCCGAAATCGGCACGGACAATCCCGCGGGGGAGTATTATCTGACGGACATCGTTGAGATTCTCAACCGCGCTGGACACAAGGTGGCCGCGCTGGAAATCCCGGACTCAGAAGAGCTGTTGGGAATCAACACTCGCGCCGAGCTGGCGGCGGTCGACAAGATTTTCCGTGATCGAAAAGTGCGGGCGCTCATGTTGGAAGGCGTGACCATCGAGAAACCAGAGACGGTCACCATCGACTGCGCGGTGCGAATCGGCGAGGACTCGATCGTAGGGCCCTTCGCGCAGATTCTGGGAAAAACTGAGATCGGCGAGGACTCCCGGATCGGGGCCTGCTCCATCGTCGAAAATTCGAAACTCGGCGATCGGGTACAAGTGAACCCGTTCACTTCTATCGTCGATTCGCAAGTGCAAGCGGATGCGCAGATCGGGCCCTTCGCGCGATTGAGGCCGGGCAACCGGGTTGGACCGGGTGCGCACATCGGCAACTTCGTCGAGTTGAAGAACACGCAATTTGGCGCCGGAGCGAAGGCCAATCATCTGGCTTACCTGGGTGACGCTGAAATCGGCGACAAGACGAACATCGGCGCCGGCACCATCACGTGCAACTACGACGGCGCGCAAAAGCATCGCACGCGGATCGGTAAAGAAGTTTTCGTCGGCAGCAATTCGACCTTGGTCGCGCCCATCGAAATCGGGGATGAAAGTTATATCGGCGCTGGATCGGTGATCACCGCTGCGGTTCCGAAGGACGCGCTGGCGTTGGGTAGAGCGCGGCAGGTGGTGAAAGAAGGCTGGGCAGCCAAGAGGAAAAAGAAGAAGTGACTATTTCTTTTCTTGCGGTGGTTTCGACGTAGTCGTCCGCACCACAATCAAGCGCGCGATGTCGCCCGCATCATCAGTCACGAACCCAACCGTAACTTTTGCGCGCACGCGCAGCCGCCCTTCGATGCGGGTGTCGGATTTGATCAGGAAGGTGTGTTTCTCGGCCGGCTTACCAAGGATGCTTCGCGAAACGGTGATCTTGGTGGCTGACAATTCCACGACAGGTCCGGAAAATGTGTCGTCGTAGCTGGGCTCGCTCTTGGGGCTGTCTTTCTTCGATAAATCGGACTCCTGCGCATACACGAACCCTGTGAAAAGGCTCGCGCCGAGCATCAGGAGGATGGCCAGACGCCGCACACTTGAATGATAGAACAACCCGCTGAAATAGTTACTGGGACCGGATTAAACTTGCTTCATTCAGCTGGCAACGTGTGCGATTGGTCCAGTTACGGTCCGTGCACAAACCCGATCGATCACTTCCGTTCGAGCAGAACGAGGTCAGCATTCCCTTCGGCCTCTGGACAGTAGCCTAAACGCCCTCGATTGGGAGAAACGGACAACCCCAGTTTGATGGTCGAGGGCGCTGGAGCGATATCGACGGAATACCATCCTCTACAGGATAAATTCCGCCAAAGGGGGCAACATAATCATCCACAAGTTGCTCTTCCACGTTGCTAGCCGAATCCTGATCGAAAGTGCGCGCAAAGATCCCGCGTTTTGTGATTTTGGAATACAGACGGAGTTTGCGGCCCGGCGCGATTATCGGAAACGATCCTTCTCCGTCGAATAAACGACGCTCCACCCCGCGTCCGGCTCAAATTTTGAAGACGGACCATTCGCCCGTCCTCATCTTCGAAATAAACAGACTCTGGCCATCGCCGGACCAGGACGGCGTACCGCTTTCGCTCGAGTCGTTCGGAACTTGTCGCGGAATTCCCCTCGCGACATCGAGCAGATAGACTTGCGACAATGCCGGGATTCGCGCATGGAAGGCGATAAGTTTGCCGTCGGCCGACCAGCGCGGAAATCCGGCGATGTGCGCCCGTAGATTCGTCAACTGCCGTTCGTTGCCTCCGTCGGCGTCGGCAAGCCAAACCTCACCGCTGCCGCTCCGATAGCTTCCTGCACGAAGCGGCGCTCGCGGAATTTTGTGGTTTACACGGCCAGTTGCAAGGACTATACATCGAAACGGGGGCGTGAGGCGTGTTACAGAACGAGGGTTACAGAACCAGAATCGGATGTACAAATCCGGCAGGCGGGCGAAGGTCCCGCATGGCGACAAAGGGTCAACGTTGTACCGATCTAGTCGTCGGTTTCCGTCAGCCGTTCGTAGAGGAGATCGTCCTCGGGCGCGCACGCCCCCGCCACCCAGATTTTTCTGCCTGGGCGTTTGGGTGCGGACCGGGATGTTTACGTACGAGGTGAATCACTTCGCGCACAGCTATAGCGCCAGGAGCGGAGCGCTGGCGAACAACGTCAACATCCGCGAGCAGATCACGCTCGATCCCAGCGGTAACGAATTAAGCGGCACTTTCACTATTGACATTCTCGACGCGGGGGGTACGCAGCAGGTGGATCAAGTCGCGGGAACTATTGCGGCGACGCGCGTCACGGTGGATCAGGCGACACCCAACCGTCCGTCCTCAACCGCGTGTGAATAGGGGCGAGTTCGTCCCCCTTTGGATTTTCAAGCGGTTCTCAGGGAACCGGGATTCGATAAATGTTGCGGTGCGCCGAGACCTGAAGATATGCGTACACCTGAGGGTCGGCGCTCATGAACGCGCGCTGCGCGATGGTTCCCACTCCGGGGATCGGAGGGGGGCCCGTGCGCCAGGTGATTCCTTCGGGCGGTATCGCGGGCAGCGGCTCACCAGACTTGAGAGGCACGCTGTAGACCTGTTGCTTGGATTCCGAATAGAGGCGGAGCTCCCTGCCGTCGCGCGACCAGCTCATGATCGACGGTATGATGCCTCGATCCTCCGCGCCACCCGATGCGCAGCCGGCGCACACCCGCACTGGAGCAGTCCCGTCGGACCTGTAGATTTTGATATCGGTGCCGGCGGTGGTCCACACGGCCAGCCATTTTCCATCCGGCGAAATGTCATAAAGGAACATCGCCTTTTCGGGAACCACGCGTTGCAGGCCGCTGCCGTCAGCGTTGATCTTCTGGAGATACATGCCGTCGTCCCCTCCGCCGGCGAAGTAGATTTCACCATCCGGCGCGAACAATGCGCGATTGCACTGCTGATTCGCCAACAGGCGCGCGGGCGAGCTTCCATCGGTGCTTCCGATCCACAAAGTCCGTCCGGAGTTGACCGCATTGATGAAGACGACCTGTTTTCCATCGGGCGAGATATCGTAGTTCTCCATCATAAGATCCGGCAGCAGGCACTGTTTTTTCCCGGTCTGAAGATCGACCGCCCACAGCTCGCCGCTGACGAACTGGCGATTCGCATTGGAGCGCTGCAAATAATAAAGCCTGGTGGTATCGCGTGAAAACGAGGGCAAATAGGCGTAGCCCTCAAAGGTGATCTGGCGTTCCCCCTTGGAATCGTGAATCCACAAGGTGCTCTGCCTCTCACCCACGGAGGTGACGAATGATTTTCCGTCGGGCGCGAATGAAACGCCGTGCTCTTCGGTTGCGCCCGAAGTCACCAATTCCGGCGTACCATCCGGGAAGCGCTGTCTCCAGGTATGGAATCCGTTTCCCGTGTCGGCGGAAAAATACATCCAATTTCCGTCGGGCGTCCAGCCTGCATAAGTACATTGAGCGGGGTCCGGGCCTACGCGGCGTCCAGGCGAGTTCCCGTTGAACGGTACCAGCCGGCAAGGCAGCCATTTGCCCGTGTCCATTTCGACGACGATCACCCAATCACCCTTGGGCGAAAGAAAAGATCGATGCGCCATCCCATCCACACTCGCGGGCAGGTATACGGTTCGTTGTTCAGAACGGCTCTCAGTTGCAGTGAAGATCCCCATGTGAAGACCTTCGCCGGTGCTGGCCGAATACATCACGTGATACGGCTTGGTGTTGCCGGTAGTCCAGGTCAAACCCTCGGTACCGGCCAGCAAACGGCTGGGCTCGCCGCCGAGCACGGGAACGGACCACGTCTCCCATTCACCGCGCGTGTAAGCGATTCGCGAACCGTCAGGGGAGAAACCGACGGGACCCATCTTTTCGCCGCCGTCGTGGGTGAGTTGCACCGGGTCGCCGCCGGGAAGCAGCTTCACATAAACGTCGCCGGCACCGGTGAACAAGCCCGCTCCTCGAATGAAGGCGAGCATGCGGCCATCGGGCGACAAGACAGGAGTCACCGCGGAATCGGTTAAGTTGGTGAGCGGGATGTACTCCAGCTTGCGAGGGGATGAACTTTTCCGCGAAGAGAACAGCAGCCCGCCAAGAGTCGCGACGGCAATCGCGGCAAGCCCGGCGGCGATCCATCGGCCGGGATGCCTCCGAGGCACAGCCGCCGCTGGACCGCTCGCGCGCTGGACAGCGCGCAGATCGGACACCAGCTCGCGCATTGACGGATAACGATCGGCCGGATTTTTTTCGAGAGCCCTGGTCACCAGCGCCCGCAACGGCTCGGGAATATCCTCATTCAACGGAGCGGGCTTGGCATGAATCACCTGTTGCAGCAATTCGAGATTGGTCGCGGCCCGGAACGGCCGTTGTCCGCCCAGCATTTCATACAAGACCACGCCGAACGAAAACATGTCGCTGCGCGCGTCGAGCGTCTGGCCGGAAGCCTGCTCGGGCGACATGTAGGCGATGGTCCCGATGATCATTCCCTTGCGGGTCTGCTCTTCAGTGAGCGTCCGGGTCGCGGACCCAGTCGGACTATCCTCGAGTTTCGCCAACCCGAAATCAGCCAGTTTGGCGTAGCCGCTCGCGGTCACCAGGATGTTATCGGGCTTGATATCGCGGTGCAGAATTCCGGCTTGATGCGCGGCCGCCAGACCATCCGCGACGCCCGTCAACAATTGGGCGACATCCTCCCAATTCCGCGGTTGCCGTTGAGCCCACGCTTTGAGAGTGCCGCCGTCAACGAACTCCGTCACCAGATATTGCCGGCGGGCAAATTCACCCACGTCATAGACGCTGAGAATATGCGGATGATTGAGCGACGACGCCATCTGCGCTTCGCGCTGAAATCGCCGGCGAGCCGCCGCATCCGCGAGGTCGTCGGAGAGGAACTTGATAGCGACCGGGCGGTTGAGCCTGGTGTCGATAGCCCGAAACACAATGCCCATCCCGCCGGCCCCGAGAGCCGTCTCGACCCGGAACTGGCCAAGCTGTACGCCCGGGCCTGGAAGCGGTGCGGCCGGCAGCTCCGGCTCGCCTTCCCAAGCCGGGCGGTCGCGCAGGTTCGAGCGGGTGGGCTGCGCCAGCATGGCCTCGACTTCCCGACGGATCTCGGGACCCGCCTGGGACAGCAACACGGCGCGCTCATCTTCATTGAGGTCGATTGCCGCCAGATACAACTTCTCAATCTGCCGCCGCTGCTCCGGGGTCATGCTCCTGTATTATTGCGCGCACCCTGGTGGAAGCGAAAGCGGCCAAACGGCAGGGGGCAAGGGCCTAATGTGGGCTGCCACCGGCACGCTTTACGCAGGAACAAGGCATCCGGTTTGGACACTTAAGGCGCATTGATAAGAAAAAAAGGCGAAGATCGCAGAGTCGTCCTGTTGACACATCGGTCTGTCAAGCGTAGTCATTTGCCTGATAGTAATGCACTCCTTCGTCATCAACCCATTGCGCAACAGTAATTTACAAATGGCGCTTCAAGTGCTTACTCGACTGCTGCCAGCTGTGGGAATCGCGATTTCGGCAACGAATGCGCATTGGTTTCGAACCTGTTTCGAGGTGCCGGAGTGACGAACGAAACCGGTCACTCTTCCGGGTCCCATATTCAATGAATACCGCAAACGAATGCGAGCATCTAATTTTTTTGTAAAGGAAGGAGTGAAAATGATTCGGTGGTCGTTGTGCTGGCTCGCGATACTGAGCGCCGCTGCTCTGAACGTCAGAGCGCAAGAGAACACCCAACCTGCAACCGAGGACAAGCGGATCCTCTGGATATTCACGAATAACAAGACAACCGACGATTCGGAGAAACTTTCGAAGCTCACGCCTGGCGGAAAATTCGCGATTGCCTGGGCAGATTCTACAGATCGAGCGATATTCACCCAAACTGCTTTTCTTTCTGGAATCGGCCAAGCGAGCGACTCCAATCCTTCCTTTGGGCAAGGCGTGGAAGGCTACGCCAAACGATTCGGTACCACCTACGCTGATTTCGCCATAGAAAACATGATGACGGAGGGAGTTTTCCCGACGCTGCTGCATCAGGACCCTCGCTACTTCCGCCGCGGCCAGGGCACTGGCCGGTCGAGAGTGGCTTACGCGATGAGCCGGCTTTTTATCACACGGGGCGACTCGGGAAGCAGTCAATTCAATTATTCAGAGATAATTGGCGCCGCGACGTCCGTGACCATCGCTAACGCCTACTACCCGGATGGGCGCACTGTCGGGAATAATGTTGGAAAGTACGCTGAGCAGCTTGGTTTTGATGCAGCTTCTAATGTCCTCAAGGAATTCTGGCCGGACTTGAAGCGTAAGCTGATGCGCCGGCACGGGCGGTCCTGAAGCTACTTTGGAGTTTCGGGTACGACGGGCCGCCTCGTACAAGACCCGATTAAACTTGGCCGTTACCACTCAGGGCATTAAGGAACCGAGTCCGCTGTTAGTCGAATAGAGCGAGAGGGACGTTCTTGTCGTACAGAGCCAGAATCGGTTGATACAAATGCGGCGGGCGCGCGACGGTCCGCCATGGCGGCTACTGTCAACGTGGAAGCGATCGCCGATCGCAAGCATGTTTCGGTACTTATCTGTGATCCCTCCTCCGAGCGGACTTCGGGACCAAGCGGGTTGATCGGCTGACGAATTCGCCATATCCATTGCTCCCGTGCCGGTCGATGTGGACATCGGTCCGCCGCACGAGAGCTGTTTCAGGCCACGTGAACAGGCTATCGAAAACTCGCAACCCGTTTCAAATGGATCAACACCAAACAAGAGGCGGCGGACGTGGCTCTTCTCTTGTGACAGGTTCGTCGAGGAATCATTCAACTCTGAGTCGGAAGTTCGCCTTACACTCATTCTTTCCAGAAAGGTGATAGAGATCGCTATGGCCCGAAATGTTGCGGATGTCTTATGGGAAATGCTTGTCAAGGCCGGAGTAAAACGGTGTTACGGCATCGTCGGCGACGCCTTAAATCCCGTGATCGACGCGCTGCGCCGAAACGGAAACGTCGACTTTGTGCATGTTCGAAATGAAGAATACGGCGTCTTCGCCGCCGTCGCAGATGCTTACTTCACAGGCGCACCCGTCGCCGTGTGCGGAACAGCGGGACCTGGCGTCGTCCATCTCTTCAACGGCCTGATGGATGCGCGCAAGGAGCGCGCTCCAGTGATTGCGATCGCTGGCGACGTCGAATCCATGTTAATGGATACGTCTGCACTGGAGGAGATGAATCCCTATCAGTTCTTCCAAGCCGCGTCTCTTTACACAGCCAGGCTAGTCAATCCTGCTCAGGCACAGTCGGTCATCGGTACGGCCATACGCACTTCGATCATTGAGAAAGGCCCTACCGTCCTCTCGATCCCCGGGGATGTCGCGGCGGCGGAGGCCGTGGGCGAACCGGTGGATGTCAGCATCCCCACGGCGCCTGTGTTTCGCCCATCGGATTCCGACCTGAGCCGGCTCACAGACATGCTTAACGACGCCGGCACCGTCGCGATTTTTGGTGGCGATGGGTGCCGAGACGCGCGCGAAGAGGTAATCGAGCTGGCCGCGAGATTGAAGGCGCCGGTCGGATACGCATTGCGAGGAAAGCAGTGGCTGGAGCACGACAATCCCTACGCTGTAGGGCTCACGGGTTTACTGGGATATGGCGGCGCTTATGGAGCGATCAACCATGCCGATCTCCTTCTGATGCTCGGGACCGATTTTCCGTTTTCCGAATTCCTTCCAGGAGCGCAAGTAAGGAAGGTACAGATCGACCGCCATCCGAAACACATCGGCCGCCGAACATCACTCGACTTAGGACTCGTAGGCGATGTTAAAGCGACCCTTCAGGCGCTACTGGAAAACGTCCGGGAGAAGACTGATGACCGCTTTTTGCGCAAATATGT